>Ga0208197_1000385_pt1 | contig 58058 bp, 53 predicted proteins | sample AD_JPNNA4_MetaG_FD_184444 | JGI IMG/M metagenome (GOLD analysis project Ga0208197, IMG submission 184444) | Active sludge microbial communities of municipal wastewater-treating anaerobic digesters from Japan - AD_JPNNA4_MetaG (SPAdes) (version 2) | ecosystem: Engineered > Bioreactor > Anaerobic...
GTCACAAAGGTTAGCAAGGCCACGGGATGTTCAATGATCGGCAGCATTCATTCCCTCCTGCGCACTCTGAATGATGCCTGGTATTTTATGGGAAAACCGCTATCTTGCGAATTTGGCGAAACTACAGTACGATCATATTTTCAGTGTAGGCAGTTTGCAGGATTCGTCAATGCGCACGCGCGCGGCGTTTCAGAGCGGGTTCGCCAGACCTGACAGGTCTTCTGAGACCTGTCAGGTCTGTACAGCAGGATGGTCGGGCCGAATGGGGCCGGCAAGACCACCACCATCGAATGTCTGGAGGGCTTGCGCAAGCCGGATCAGGGCGTGATCCGCGTCCTCGGCGTGGACCCGCAGCGCGAGACCCACATCCTGAGAGAACGCACCGGCATACAGTTGCAGCAGTCCAACCTGCCGGATCGGATGAAGGTGTGGGAGGCGCTCGACCTGTACGCTTCGTTCTACCTCCAAGCCGCCGACTGGAAGGGGCTGTTGGTGCGACTGGGGCTGGCGGAGAAGCGCAATACGCCCTTCGCCAAACTTTCCGGCGGACAGAAACAGCGCCTGTTCATCGCCCTGGCGCTTCTCCCTGATCCGCAGTTGGTCTTTCTGGATGAGCTGACCACCGTCTTGATCCGCAGACCCGGCACGCCATCTGGGATTTGGTGTGCGACGTGCGCGCCCAGGGCAAGACAGTGTTCCTGACCACCCATTTTATGGAAGAAGCCGAGCGCCTGTGCGATCGGGTGACCATCCTCGACCACGGGCGGATTGTGGCGCTGGATACGCCGGCGGCCTTGATCCATAATCTGGCTGCCGAGGAACGGGTGATCTTCAACGTCAATGGGATGCTGCCGGTGGGCTTCGAAAAAGCTCTTCCCGCTGCCGTCCGGCTCGAAGTTGAGGGGGAACGGGTGACCATCCACGGCAAGAACGGTCGCCAGATTCCCCTGGTGAGCGAAGTGGTCAGTTTGCTGACCGGACAAGGGGTCGCGTTCCGTGATTTGCGCACCGAGCAACCGACTCTGGAAGATGTCTTCTTGAGCCTGACCGGGCGCGAGATAAGAGAGTGAGGTGTGAGATGAAAAGCAGGACTATGCTGCATAGCTTATTGAAAATGACCTGGATGGAAGCCAAGTTATTCCTGCGGGAGCCGGCGAGCGCCTTTTTCACGCTGGTCTTCCCGTTGATTTAGCTGTTTATGTACGGCTTGATTTCCGGCAATGAACCCACACCGATGTACGGTGGGCAGCGAACCCTGGACGTCGCCATCCCCTCCCTCACCGCTGTCATCATCGCCATGGCCGGGTTGATGTCCAACACGATGACGATGGCGACGTACCGGGAGAAAGGCATCCTGCGCCGCCTGCAAACCACACCGGTCAGCCCGCTGATCGTCCTGGCAGCGCAGGTGATCGTGATCTTCACGATGAACGGTTTGGGGATGCCGCTGCTCGTCGTCGCCGGGAAGCTGGTCTTCGACGTGAACTTCACGGGCAATGTTTTTAGCCTGCTGGGCGGTTTTGTCCTGTGCAGCATGAGTTTCTTCGGGATCGGCTTCATTCTGGCGGGGATCATGCCCACGGTGCGCACCACCTGGGTGGCCTCGATGGTGCTGGTGTACCCGATGCTGCTCCTCTCCGGCGCATTCTTCTCGGTTGAGGTCTTGCCGGCAGCCGTCCAGAAAGTCTCGAAGTTCATCCCTCTGACTACGTGGTCAATCTGCTGCGCGGTCTGTGGTACGGCGAGCCGTGGGGACAACATCTGCTGGAGGTCGGCGTGTTGGTCGGAATGCTTCTTCTGGGGATCGTCGTCTCGGCGAAAACGTTCCGCTGGGAATAACAATAACGTTCATAAAGTGTAGTGGCGACTTCAGTCGCTCGTGCGGTATCCGAAACGACTGAAGTCGCCACTACGTGTTTCTATTCTGAATTTGCTTGCGCTCTCAATTTCGCGTATAATGAGAGTAGAACTTTGTGCCGTATGGCGGGTTTGACCAGTTTTGTGCGTGGAGGTGCGCGATGGAAATTACGCCTTCTGTTTTGCATACGATGGATCTCTTCACGGGATTGAGTGAAGAGCAGTTGGCGGCGATTGCAAAGATTGGCCGCGTCACGGTGTATCACCGGGGCGAGGTGGTGGTGCGCGAGGGCGAGCAGAGCACTGCCGTGTACGTTGTGCTGAAGGGGCAGGTGGAAGTGGTCTCGGAACTGACGGAGAACACGACCAGCCTGGTGATTTTGGGGGCGGGGCAGAACTTCGGCGAGATGGCGCTGCTCGACGCCGGCCCGCGTTCGGCGACGATCCGCTGTATCTCTACCGAGGCGACGCTGCTCACTTTTGATGGCGCTGCGCTGATGAATTTCTGGGAACAGGAGTCCAAGGTGGGCTACCGGATGATCTTCAACATCGCCCGCGACCTGGCTTTTAAGCTGCGCATCCGGAATTTGACGACGGCGATGCCGGGTGAGGGGATGAGCCTATGATTTACAAGGTGAGCTACGTTGTCATTGGCGGGGACCGCCGGGGCGCGGTGATCAACCAGGATTACGCGCCGGAAGTCGGCGCGCAGGTGGAATTGGGCGACCAGGTGTGCGAAATTGTCGAAGTCCAGGAGTTGGTGCCTCCGATGGGCGACTTTGCGTATCTCCACGTCACGTGCCGCCCGGCGGCGCAGCCGCCAGCCGAATCAACCGCGTCTGGCGAATAATGGATCCGGCTGTTATCATAAAGAGCAAAACCCCGCCGCACGGCGGGGTTTTTTGTTAACCGAGTTATCTCCTCATCTGCCTAAAAACGCCAGCAGAAGCTGCGGCGTGATATGCGTCTCGATCCAGGCCGCGATCAGCAACAGCGGAGCCACCACGCTCACCATCAACTTTGCCAGATGTCCCAATTCACGTATCATGCCGGGAACCCCGCCGCCCTCTTCTACCGGCGTGAGGATGATGTCCCCCATCCGCATGGCCTGGGCGGTCGCCAGAATCGCCGCCGGCAATTCTACGATCCCATGCGGGATGACGGTAGCGCCGAGAAAGAGCCAGGGATCAAATCCGACGTTGCCGATCTGCGCGACGATATACACGACGATGGCGACGGGAGCGAGCAACAGCAGAAGCGCCAAAATGCCCATCGAAAAGAGGCCCAACAGCGCCCCCACCAGCAGTGAGCGGACGTTGTTGAGAAAGACAGCCCACGGTGAAAAGGAAGCCAGCAGGCCGCTCTCCGACACCATGGACCCAATACTTTCCAGGTCGCGGATTTCGGCAATGCTGAACGCCTCGACCGGCAACGGAAAATGCGTCACCCCCCATTGCCCCACGTAAAAACCGCCGCCGATGACCACCACCACGGTGATCAAAAGTTCGGGCCACAGTCGGCGGAGCAGAGCCGGGACTTCCTTGCTGTACAAGGCTCTCAGGCCGTGGCGAGGCCGCGCCGCTTCCCAAAAGGTGTGGAAGGCATACCGTAGATTGAGCTGATCAATGTCGCGGCCCAGGAGCTGCTCACGGTTGAAGACGCGGATCCCCAACCGGATGAGCAGGATGTTCAACACGAGAAGAAACGCGACGATGATCCAGAGCGCGGTGTAGTCGGCGAAGAGCAGAAAGCTGGCCTCGGCCTGCAGGAGGAACGCCATTGGGATGATGATGAAGCTGGCGAGCAGGTTTGCCGCGCGCACGCTCGTGGATTGGCTAGACACGATGACGGCCCCAGCGACCATCACCAGCGATTCCGCCGTCGAGAGGGCCATCGAGACCAACAGCAGCGCCGGCGAGGGTTGCCAGTTCAGCGAAAACTTCAGCAGCAGCAGGTAGACGATCATCCCCAAATAACTGGCGGTGACGGGCAGAATAGTCGCCGCGAGCAGCTTGCCAACATATAGTTGCAGGTCGGTCAACGGTGTTGCCAGGAGCGGCTCCAGGCTGCGGCGTTCCTTTTCGCCGATGAACGTTTCCAACGCGATCACCAGCGAAAAAGAGCCGGGGAAGAAGCCGACCACCAACATCATAAACGGCAAGAGCCGCTCGATGATGAGCATGGCCCCATACTGGTTGACGAAATTCATCCCGCGGCTGGCGGCGAAATTCGCCAGGAACGGAAACGCCGTCACCAGCACGACGATGGGCAAGACGATGCGCCAGTCGCGTAGCGTATCCCTGATCTCCCGGCGCGTGATCACCAGGATCGGCCCAATCGTTTCGCGCAGACGTGACCTGCCAGCGCCGCTCCCCAACTCTTCCCACGTCCGAATCATCTACCTCTCCTCTCCCACCACGCGCAGGTAAACCGATTCCAGGCTCTGCGCGACTTCACTTAACGTCACCACCGGGATGTCGGAGACGGCGAGCGCGCCCAGGAGCGCGGGATTCGTCACTGTGGGATCGGGGGTACTGTAGCGCACCCAATCCTCGTGGCAGTCTATGACGGTGGCAAAACCTTCGATCACCGTGATCACGCCGTTCTGTGATGGTTTGAGCAGGCGGATTTCCATCAACGGCGGGCCGAGCAGCCGTGCTTTCAGTTCGGCTGGTGTGCCCTGTTCGATGATGTGGCCCTGGCGGATGATGGCAATGCGGTCGGAGAGTTCCTCGGCTTCCGGCAGATTGTGGGTGCAGATGATGATGGCGCGATGGTCGTCGTTGCGCAACTGCAAGATGGTGTCGCGGACCAGTCGCGCGCTTTCTGGATCCATCGCCGAGGTTGGCTCATCGAGCAGCAGGACAGGTGGATCGTGCAGCAGTGTGCGCATCAACGCGACTTTCTGCGCCATCCCTTTGGAGTATTCGCCGAGCCGCCGGTCGAGCGCGAAGGTCATCTTGAACGCCTCCGCTAAGGACGCGATTCGCTCTTTCCGCGCCTGCGCCGACAATCCTCGCAACTGCCCGAAGAAGTCCAGATATTCGCGGCCCGACATCCGGCTATACAGCCCCGGCGCTTCGGTGAGCACGCCGACGTTACGGCGCACCATATCGCCCTGTGTCGCTACGTCGTATCCCGCGACGCGCGCGTGTCCCGCGGTCGGTTTGAGGATGGAGGAGAGCATACGGATCGTCGTCGTCTTGCCCGCGCCATTGGGACCCAACAGCGCCAGCACTTCACCAGGCCGCACGGTCAACGTGATGTTGTCCACCGCCAACAGCGTCTCGAATTGCTTGCTCAACCCCTCGATCTCGATCATGCCCTTGGTCCTCCACACTAAACGGCATGATTATACCACGTAAACAGCAATTTTGAAGATAACGATAATAAAAAGACCCGACAGGTCTTTCCAGACCTGTCAGGTCCTTTACTCCCACGCAGAGACATACGGCAGGCGACGACCCCCGCCTACCGTCTACTGTCTACCGTCTACTGTCTACCGTCGCCGCAAGAACGCCGGAATCTCGATGTTGTCGCGGTCCACCAGGCTGGGGCTGAACAGCTCGTGCGTTTCGGCGCGGCGCTGCTGCGGCTGCACGACCCGCGCGGCCCGCTCCGGGCGCTCGTCGCCATCGAAGCCGGTGGCGATGACCGTGATGCGCACTTCGTCGGCCATAGCCTTGTCAATGACTGCGCCGAAGATGATGTTCGCGTCGGGATGCGCTGTTTCGCGGATAACCGAAGCCGCCTCGTTGACCTCGAAGAGCGTCAGATTCTCGCCGCCGGTGATGTTGAACAGGATACCCCGCGCGCCGTCAATGGTGATATCGAGCAGACGGCTGGAGATGGCCTGTTGCGCGGCTTCGAGCGAGCGATTGTCGCCGGAAGCGCGGCCCACCGCCATCAACGCGGCCCCGCCTTCCTGCATAATCGCCTTCACGTCGGCGAAGTCCAGGTTGATCAGGCCGGGCACGGTGATGACCTCGGTGATGCCCTGGATACCCTGGCGCAGCACATCGTCGGCCATGCGGAAAGCGTCCGTCAGGCTCGCGCGCTTCTCGGTGATCTCCAGCAGGCGATCGTTGGGGATCACGATCAGTGTATCCACGACCTGTTTGAGCGCCTCGATGCCTTCCAGCGCCGAGCGGCTGCGCTTCGCGCCTTCAAAACCGAAGGGGCGCGTCACGACGCCGATGGTGAGGGCTTTGAGTTCCTCTTTGGCGATGCGGGCGATGACCGGCGCTGCGCCGGTCCCCGTCCCGCCGCCCATACCGGCAGTGACGAAGACCATGTCGGAGCCTTGCAGCACATCGCGGATGTCATCCTGCGATTCTTCGGCGGCTTTGCGCCCTTCTTCGGGATTTCCGCCCGCCCCCAGGCCGCGCGTCACGCCGTCGCCAATGCGTAGTAGCTTGGGCGCGTTGCACAACATCAACGCCTGCGAGTCGGTATTGACGGCGATAAAATCTACCCCCTGCAATCCCTCAGCGATCATCCGGTTGACGGCGTTGCTGCCGCCGCCGCCCACGCCGACCACGCGGATTTGGGCAAAGTTCTCTCCCATGTTAGCCATTCTGGCACCTCCTTCAGTGTGTTGTTTTCTGTGTGACGATAGACTACTATAATTCATTGCTGTATCTCCTTCCCTCTATGCTATTCTGGCAACAAGGTCCGCAGCCAGGGTAATACACGTTTCCACCACGGAACGCGCACGGTTCTCCACCCGCCGCCTTCTTCCCACATCGGCGTCCATTCCACTAAACCCACCGCCACGGCGGCGGCAGGCGTGTTGACCTGGTCGGTTAGCCCGGAGATGTTCTTCGGCGTCCCGATCTGCACTGGCAGCCCGAAGAGATCGCGCGCCAGTTCCCGCAGGCCCGGCAACTGCGCCGTACCGCCGCACAGGACCAATCCCGCCGGCAGCAGGCCATCGTACCCGGAGCGTTTGATCTCCTGCTGCACGTTTTCGAGAATCTCCTCACAGCGCGCCTGGACGATTTCCGCGAGTTTCCAGCGCGGCGCGACCACCGGGCTGCTTTCGCCATACGGGGAGATGGTGAACCGTTCATCCTCGGCGACCTGCGCCGCCAGGGCGTGCCCGTATTTCAGCTTCACCTGCTCGGCGACTTCCGGCGGCAGGCGCAGGCCGATGGCGATGTCGTTGGTGATGTATTCGCCGCCTATTGGCAGCGAGCGCGTGTGCCACACCGTTCCTTCGATGAAGATGGCGATGTCGGTGGTGCCCTCGCCAATATCCACGAGCACCACGCCCATTTCCTTCTCGGTTTCGGAGAGCACGGACTTGCCCGTCGCCAGGCTGGTGAGCACCAATTCGCTCACCTCGATGCCCGCGCCCTGCACGCATTTGCGTAAATTTTGCACGGCGGTGCTCGATCCCATCACGACATGGGCTTCCACTTCCAGGCGGAAGCCGTGCATCCCCAGGGGATCGCGCACGCCTTGCTGTCCATCCACGGTGTAACTGCGGGGGATGATGTGCACCAATTCCTGATTCTGCGGCAGGACAATGGCACCGGCAGCTTCCAACACGCGATCCACGTCGTCAGGGGTGATGCCCTTATCGCGCCGCGCTACTCCGACCACACCCTGGCTGTTGCGGGAACTGATGTGCGTCCCGGCCACGCCGACGTAAGCCCGTTCGATTTGATAGCCGGAGCTTTGTTCAGCGCGCTCCACGGCCTCGGCGATGGCGGCGGTGGCCTCGTTCACGTTGACGACGACGCCTTTCTTGATGCCTTTGCTGGGCACGCTGCCCACGCCGACGATCCGCGCGCCTGCTGCTTCAGTGATTTCGCCGACCAGAACCAGGATCCGGTGGCTGCCGATGTCAATCCCTACTACCGATCGTTCCACAATAACACCCCCTTCGATTACCACAAGCGTTCGAGCGAATAAGTTGGGCTTTCCGGGAAGCGGACGTCTATCGTCCAGGGGAACACACTGCGCGCATCCAAATGGGCGACGAGCGCCTCGTAGATGCGCCACCTGGCTGGCATCTCCGTTCCGACGCCAAACGCCACCCGCCGCCCTTGCGCGTCAATCCAGATTATACCCCGCTGCGGGTGATATTCCAGCGCATCTGTCGCCACGCCAAGCGCCGCCAATGCTTTCACGCCCTCCAACACGGCCACATACGCCTGAGTATTTTCCGCCGCCGGCAGCGGCCCATGCACCACCGGCAGGCCGGCGCGTACTTCTGATGCGGGGAAATACGTTCCCGCGGCGTCAACCCAATAAATCCCCGTTTCTGTGGTCCAGTTGAGAGCTGGCGTGCGTTCTTTCACCTGGATGGTACAGGCTGCAGGGAAGCGACTACATTCGACGTGGGCTTCCGTCACCACTGTGACGTGCTCCACAATCAGGTTCTCCGCCGCGCGGGGACGCAAGCGCAGGCCGTGCCATCCCAACAAATCCGAAGCCAGGGCGATGGTGCGGGCAGTTTGGGTTGATTGCGCGCCGATGATGTGGATATCCTCGCCCATTAAATACCAGCGATTATCCAACAAAAGCCACATGATACCACTGCCCACCAAAACCAGCAATGCGATCAGCTTCCACGGGATGTTCAGCGCGCGTTCCGTGCGCCGCGCGCGCCGCCCCCGCGTGTAGACCTGCTGTTGTGTATTCAGCAATGCGGCAGTCCGGTAATACAAGTGTTTGCCCTTTTTTCTTTTCATCGCCGTCCCCTGCACCTTGCGAAGGTTTCCGAACCTTCGCAAGGTTTATATGATTACATGATTATTTACTCGGTCGAAATACTCTTTCCGAGCGGGCATTCTCGTCGTGGCGATCTAGCGCCAGGTTGATCAGCATATCAATCAGGCGGCTGTACGGTACACCCGACGCTGCCCACAGCTTGGGATACATGCTGATCGCCGTGAAACCTGGAATGGTGTTGATTTCGTTCAGGTACAATTCCCCCGTCGTGCGGCTGAGCAGGAAATCCACGCGCGCCATCCCCGCGCCGTCAATGGCGCGGTACGCCTCGACCGCCAGCATTTGCACTTTCCGCGTCGTGGCCTCATCCAGCGGCGCGGGGATCAGCAGCGCCGAAGCATTCTCGCCCTGATCCAGATATTTGGCGGCGTAATCGTAGAACTCGCGGCTAGGGATGATCTCGCCAGGAATGGACGCGTTCGGCTCCTCGTTGCCCAGGACGCTGACCTCAATCTCGCGCGCGTCGGGCACGGCCCACTCCGCCAGGATGCGGCGGTCGTAGCGCGCGGCCTCGTCCAGCCCTGCGCGCAGTTCGGCGCGGTCGTGGCACTTGCAGATGCCCACGCTCGATCCCAGGTTGGCGGGTTTGGTGAAGGTGGGATAGCCGAGTTTGCGCTCGATTTCGTCCATCACAGTTTCGGGTTCCGCCTGCCACTGCCGCCGCGTCGTCCACACGTAATCGGTGATGGGCAGTCCGCGCGCTTTGGCGACGTCCTTGAAGGCGATTTTGTCCATCGCCAGCGCCGAGTTGAGCACGCCGCCGCCCACGTAGGGCACGCCGGCCAATTCGAGCAGCCCTTGCACCGTGCCATCCTCGCCGAATGTCCCGTGCAGCACCGGAAAGACGACGTCTACCCGTGAAAGCGACGCCAATGTGCTTTCGCCGCCTTCGACGGCAGCAAGGTGATTGTGCGTGACAGCCTGCGTTTCTGTATCGGCCCACAAGCCTTGTTTGGATGGATCGGCGAAAATGGCGGCGGACTGCGTGCCGGTGAAGTCCTCACTTTCCAGCGCCTTCATCGGGTCCGCGCCGACGAGCCAGCGACCCTGCCGCGTGATGCCCACCGGGATGGCCTCGTATTTCTCCGGGTCCAGCGCCCGCATCACCGAGCGCGCCGACATGATGCTCACCTCGTGCTCGCCGGAGCGCCCGCCAAACAAGACCGCTACTTTTATCCGTTCCTTATTCAATCTTCAATCTCCAATCGTCAATCTGAAATAATCTCGATCTCCGGCTCCAACTGGACGCCGAATTGGCGTTCCACTTCTGCCTGCGCCAGGTGGATCAGCGCGCAGTAATCTGCGGCTGTTCCGGTTCCGTCGTTCATGAAAAAGTTCGCGTGTTTCTCTGAAACATAGCACCCACCGCGCCGCGTGCCTTTCAATCCCGCCGCCTCGATCAACCGCCCCGCGTAGTCTCCGGGCGGATTTTTGAACGTTGAACCCAACGTCTTGCCTGGCGGTTGGGTGCGCTGGCGGCGCTCTGTGTACTCGGCGGCTTTGACCGCCAACTCCGCCGGATCGCGCGACGTGAGTTGGAATGTTGCGGTGATGACGACCCAGGCCGCATTGGTGGCCTTGAGCTTGCTGTACCGGTACTGGAACTCGAACCAGTCCGGCCCGACCGCTTCAACTTCGCCGGTGGGGCCGAGCACCTCAGCCGCAACCAGGTTCCTGGCAATCTCCCCGCCGAACGCGCCCGCGTTGTTCACCACTGCCCCGCCGACTGTGCCGGGGAGTCCCACCGCCCAGGTCAGCCCGCCCCAGCCTTTGCGCACGGCCTCCTGCGCTGTTTTGGCGATGATCGCGCCGGATTCCGCAACAACGCGATAGGTTTCTTCTATGTAGTCAACGTGCCGGGTGTGGTTGAGAATGATCACACCACGCAGCCCGCTATCGGGCAAAAGCATATTCGTTAATCCGCCGAAGACCCGCCAGCCGACGCCGTACTCTTGGGCCAGGTGTATCGCAGCGAGCAAGTCTTCACGCCGTTGGGCGATGACCAACAAATCCGCCGGGCCACCGATGCCCACGCCGCTGTAACGAGCCAGTGGGACATCGCGCCGCGCGCGGTCGCCCAACGCCTGCGCCAGGGCCGCCACTCGCTCTGGGCTGATGTCCGTTACCGGCCTCCCTTATGGCTCTTGGCCTGTTCGCGCTTGACCACTCGCATCTTCGCGCCCAAAATTTCGGAATTGTAAGCCCGGTAGCGCGCCTGCTTGCGCCCCTTAAGGCCGGTGAACTTGATAAACCAGTTTGTCAAACGAGACATAATTCCTCCATATAAAGGGATTAGGGATCGGTAATCGGGAATTAGGAATCCCTAGTTACCAATCACCAATTACCGGTTACCCACTTGTGCGTTCCAACTCAAAGACCAGGCGCTTGCCTACGATGTATTCGTTGCCGGCGCCCATCAGGATGATGACGTCGCCGGGCTGCGCTTGCTCGGTGAGGCGGTAGATGGCGTCCTCGAGCGTCGCGGCGGCGGTGACGGAGGGGTGCGCGATTTGTTGCGCCAGCATTTCCGCCGTCAGTGTGCCGTCGTCGGTTTCACGCGCCGCGTAGATGGGCAGCACAAGCACCCGGTCGGCCTCCTCGAATGCTGTCATAAAGTCGGCGTGCAGCGCCTTGACGCGGCTGAACGTGTGCGGTTCCCACACCGCGATGATGGGGCGCTCTGGATAGCGCTGCTGCGCTGCGTTCAGCACATTGCGAATTTGGGTGGGGTGGTGGGCGTAGTCGTCAATCACGGTGATGCCGTCTACCTCTCCCAGGACCTCGAAGCGCCGCGCTGTGCCGCTGAAGCGTTCCAGGGCTGCGCGAGCTACCTCCCACTTGATCCCCAAGATGGACGCCACTGAGAGCGCCGCCAGCGCGTTGACCGCGTTGTACGCGCCGGGGATCTGCAAGTGAATATCGCCGGCAGCATCGTGGCCGTGGACGGCGGTGAAGCTGACACCGCCGCGTTCGTTCACGCGGATGTTTGTGGCCTGCCATGCCAGTCCAATGCCTTCGTTTTGCCCGTAGAGGAGCAGGTTGCCGCCGTTGGCGTGATAGGATGCCGCGACGGCGTGCGCCAGCCGGTCGTCGTTGCAGGCCACCAGCGCGCCGCCCGGGCGGATTCTGTCTACGAACTCGCCGAAGGCCATCCGCACGTAGCGCGGGCTAGGGAATGAGTCGGGATGGTCGAATTCCACGTTGGTCACCACGGCAATCGTGGGCTTCAGCGCCAGGAACGTGCTTTTGTATTCGTCGGCCTCAATGATGAAATGCTTGCCGCTTCCCGCGTGGGCGTTGGTGCCCAGGTTCGCCATCACCCCGCCCACGATGTAGGTGGGATCGAGGCCCGCATCCAACAGCAACAGAGTGAGCATCCCGGTTACGGTCGTCTTGCCGTGCGCTCCGGCGACGGCGATGACGTCGTATCCTTCGGTCAGCGGGCCAAGAAACTCGGTGCGATCCATCACGCGCACGCCAAACAGTCGGGCGGCTTGCACCTCAACATTTTGCTCGCGGATAGCGGAAGAGACGAGCACCAGGTCGGCCTGACCCAGGTTTGTCGCGGCGTGCCCGATGGCGACCGGGATGCCTTCGGCGCGCAAGGCTGTGGTGATGGGCGATTCGCGCTGGTCTGAGCCGTGAACGCGATAGCCCTTCTCGCGCAGCACCCGCGCAATGGCCGACATCCCTGCCCCGCCAATGCCGACGATGTGTATATCGTGAAATGCTTCTAAACCGGCCATATCTTCACTCAAACGAAAACGATGAGCACAAAGGCGAACGCAATCGCCACCAAAATCAACAATGTGGAGTCGGCCAGCCAGCCAATTGGCAGATACCGGATCAGCGCCGCCGCCTGTTCGGTCGGCGCGGTGATGCCCCACAGGTTGTATCCCAGATTGTGCAGGAATCCCCACAACATCCCGATCACCAAAAACCCGTTGATCGCTCCCAGGAAAAATCCCAGTAGCGAGTCCTGTAATTTTTCCTTGCGCGCTTTCGATCCCAAATGCGAAGAGAGGATGGTCGTGGCGTAGCCAAAGGCCACGATGACGATAAAGATGATGCAGCGCACGTAAAACCAGGTTTTGTGGTCGTTGGTGACCATCGTCTGCAATGTTGTATTGACGACCGGCACATACTTCAGCAGCACGGTCTCGATAAAGCGCGCCAGGATCACGCTGAATGTGACCAGCAGCTCTTTGGCCCATCCGCGCAGCGCGCCGATGATGCCGAACAAGATGACCAGACCCCAAAATACGGTTTGTAAGGGAACCATGTCACCCCTTTTTCCCTAAAGCGAGGAGCAGTTCCGCCAGACGTTGCGCTGCGTCAGGGCGGGCGAGCGCGCGGGCTGCCGCGGCCATCGCCTCACGGTGGGATGTGTCCGTCAGCAGGGCGCGCGCCGTCGGCGCGATCTGTTCGGACAGCGCGGCGTCTTCGATCACCAGCGCCGCGCCCTGGTCGGCCAGCCACGCCGCGTTGACTTTTTGGTAGCGCCAGGCGTAAGGGTAGGGGACGAGGATGGATGGCAGGCCGAAGTACGGGAATTCGCCGAGAATTGAAGCCCCGGCCCGGCAAATGACCAGATCCGCCGCCGCCATCGCTGCGCCCATCTCGTCGTGGAGGTAGGCGTAGGCGTGATAGCGCGCCTTGACATGCTCCGGTAGTGCAGCGCGCGCGGCGGCGACTTCGGGCCAGTCCAGTTCGCCGCTGATGTGGACCACGTCGGCGACGTCCGTCAATTCCGGCAAGCGCGCCAGCAACGCGCGATTGATCGAGCGCGCGCCCCGGCTGCCGCCGAACACCAGGAGCACCTGCGCGTCCGGGTCCAGCCCAAGCGCGGCGCGCCCCGTGGCGCGGCTCCAGCGGGTGATTCTGTCGCCGAGCGGGTAGCCCGTCACGACGACTTTTTCCGCCGGCAGGAAGGCGCGCGAATCCTCGACGGTGACGCCGATGCGCGTCGCCAGTCGCCCGGCCGCCTTGACCGATTGCGCCGGTTCGATGTCCGGCAGGTAGACGAGAATCGGCACATGCTGCCACGCTGCGGCAAGCGTCACCGGGCCGCTGACGTAGCCGCCCGTGGTGAGGAGCGCGTCAGGCCGCTCGCGCTGGATGTGGCGCAGGGCGACGAACGTTCCACGCGCCAACTGCCAGCCGTTGCGCACCGCGTTCAGCAACGCAACGCCGTGCAGCCCTCCGGCCGGGACGCCGATGAAGGACAGGCCGGCGCGCGCGATCAACTGCGCCTCCATGCCGCTCTCGCTGCCCACCCAGGTCAGCCTGGCGTCAGGCGCGGCGGCTTGCAAGGCCTGGGCTACGGCGAGCGCCGGATACACGTGGCCCCCCGTCCCACCGCCAACGATCCAGAATTGCATTCATCTCTCCTTTGGGCCGTCCCCGTGAAATGCCAAGCAGTAATCCGGCGGCAGCCATCGTGACCAACATTTCCGATCCCCCGTAGCTAAAGAACGGCAGCGCCGTCCCGGTGAAGGGGATCAAGCCGACCATCACCATGATGTTGAGCAATGCCTCGGTGATCAGCATCGTCGTTGCGCCGAAGGCGAGCAACGATCCGAAGGGTTCTGGCGTTTCGAGCGCGACGCGATATCCCCGGTATGCCAGCAAAATGAACAACGCGATCACCAGCAGCGCGCCGAGCAACCCCGCCTCTTCTCCGATGACGGCAAAGATGCTGTCGGTGTGCGGGAAGGGCAAATAACCGGATTTCAACCGCCCGCTGCCGATGCCCACGCCCAGAATCCCCCCTTCGCCAATGGCGGTGATGGCGCGTTGTACGTGATAGGGCATTTTCATGGGATCGCGCAGCGATGCCATGTACGCAACGAGCCGCGCCCGCGCGTGGGGCAGTTGCCAGGCCAGGAACCCGAACGCCGAGCCGCCGGAAACCACCGACAGGAAAATCTGGATGGGGTCGCCGCCAGCGTAGAAGAACATCGCCAGACCGGTCACGGCGAGCAGCAGGGCCGTGCTCAAGTCCGGCTGTAGCGCCACCATACCGGCCACCACGCCGATGATGATAGCGAAAGGGATGAGGCCGTACCGCACGCGGTTGAGTTGTTCGCCTTTGGATGCCAGCCACGCTGCGATGTAGATGACCGCGATCAGCCGCGCCAGCACGCCAGGTTGGATGGATGCGCCGAGAAGGGAACGCTGCGCCCCCAGGATCAATTCGCCCAGTAACAGCACCAGGAACAGCAGGATCAGGGTAGCGACCATCATCGGCAGGGCCAGCTTTTGCCAGAGCGTGTAGGGCAGCCGATACATCGCCAGCAGGATGCCGCCGCCCAGCGCGACCCAAACGAGCTGTTTCTGCCAGAAACTTTCGCCCACGTAGAACGTGGCGCTGTAGAGCATCAGCAGCCCGTAGGCTAACAGCGCCACCAACGTGACCAGCAGAATCAAGTCCACGGTTTGTGATTGTTTCTTGCGTCCGGCCATTCCTTCTCCTTGATTGTCGTTGGAACGTTGAAACGTTCTAACGTTCAAATGCTATAAAGCCATCACCAATTCCCGAAAACGCTCGCCGCGCTCGGCAAAGTCGCGGAAAGCGTCGAAGCTGGTGCCGCCGGGTGAGAGTAGCACCACGTTGCCGGGCTGCGCGCGCCGGGCGGCTTCGTACACTGCGTTTTCCAGGTCTCCGGCTGCGACCACTTCTTCGAGGACTACGCTTTCTTTTTCCGCGCCTGCCAGCGCCGTTTCAATGTGCCCGCGAATCAGGTTCGCGGCTTCGCCGAACAGCACGATCACGCGCACGCGCCGCACGGCAATCTGCGCGAATTCCTGCCAGGGCAGGTCTTTGTCGCGCCCGCCCGCCAGCAAGATGAGCGGCTCGTCGAACGAGTGCAACGCCGCCAAAACACGTTCCGGCGCGGTGGCGATGGAATCGTTGACCCACTGCACGCCATCCTTGCGCCGGACGATTTCCAGACGATGCTCGACGCCAGCGAAGGCGGCAATGGCTCGTTGCATTGCTTCGATGGGAGCGCCGGCCGCATCTGCCAGGGTGATCGCGGCCAGCGTGTTCAGCGCGTTGTGGTAGCCGCGGATGTGCAGGTCGCCGCGCTCGCAGACGACGCTGTGCTGCCCTTGACGGCGCAAAACGAGCGTCTCGCCTTGTAAAAATGCGCCTTCGTCCACTTCAACTGCGCCGCTGAAGTAGCGTATCTGCGCCGGCGTCTGCGCCGCCAGGCCGCGCGCGTTCGGTTCGTCGTAGCCGAGTACTGCGATATCGTCCACCCGTTGGTGCGTCACGATGTTGGCCTTCGCCGCGATGTACGCCTCCATCGTCTTGTGGCGATCCAGGTGATTGGGCGTGATGTTGAGCACCCCGGCGATCTGCGGGCTGACGTGCATCAGCTCCAACTGAAAGCTGGAAAGCTCCATCACTACCCGGTCTGTGGGCCGGATGGCCGCCAGGTCGCCGATGAGTGGGTTGCCGATGTTGCCGCCCACCCATGTTGTGAAGCCTGCTTCCGCTAACATCCGCCCTACCAACGTTGTCGTCGTCGTTTTTCCCGCTGAGCCGGTGATGCCGATGATCGGAGCCGGACAGCGCAGCATAAATTCCTGCCCGTCATTGCTGAGCGGGATGCCGCGCCGCGTTGCTTCCTGCACGATGGGCAGATCGAAGGGCACGCCGCCGCTGGTGCAGAAGAGATCGCAGTCATCCAACAGGCTCAGCGGATGGCCGCCCAGCACGTAATTCAGCGAAAGGTCGCTCAGTTCGCGCATGGCGTCTTGCAGCGCTGCGGGTTGGCGTGTGTCCGAGACAGTGACGCGCCACCCCTGTTCGGCGTAGAAACGCGCCAACGCCTTCCCCTGCCGCGCTAACCCCAGGATTACAGTAGACGGTAGACGGTAGGCAGTAGACGGGGCGTTAGATGATTCGCCCATTCGCTGATTCGCTGATTCGCCCATTCGCTGATTCGCTCATTCACTGATTCGCTATATCAACGCCAACGCCACACCCGCCATCGCTGCCAGCAGTTGAACGAGCCAGAAGCGCTGCACCACCTGCGTCTCCGACCAGCCCAACAGTTCAAAGTGATGGTGTAGCGGCGCCATTTTGAACACGCGCCGTCCCTCGCCGTATTTTTTCTTCGTGTACTTGAAATAGCCGACCTGGATGATGATCGAGAATGTGATCGCCACCGGCACCAGCATAATGATGGGGAGGATGAGCCATTGCCCGGTCATCAGCGCCACGACGCCTAAAGCCGAACCAAGTGCCAGCGAGCCGGTGTCGCCCATAAATAACTCCGCCGGGTGTGCATTGAACCAGAGAAAGGCGAATGATGCGCCAACAATCGTGAAGCAGAAGCGTTCCAGGTAAATCTGCCCTTGCAAGTCGGCGATGATGGCATAAGCGACGAAGGCACTCGCCATAATGATGCCCGCTTGCCCGTCCAGCCCGTCGGTGAAATTGGCGGCGTTGGCGGCCCCGATGATGATGAACATCGCCACGGGAATATAGAACAGGCCAATATCAATTTTCTCCGGCACGCCGGGGATAGCAATGCTGTGCAAATCCAGGCCGAAATACAGCACCAATGCCACGATAAACGTGAGCGCCAGTTCGATCTGCATCTTGAAGCGCGCGGTAAAGCCTTCGCCGCGCCGCATCCCCTTCACGCCGGCCCAATCGTCGAACGCGCCGAGGATGCCGTAAGCGATCATCACGCCGAGCGGCACCAGAATGGAGCGCCCCAGAACAGTGTTACCCAACAGATTGTAAACGTTCAGCGCCAGCGTAATCAGGATGACCGGCACGGTGATGAGAATGCCCCCCATCGTCGGGGTGCCCATTTTTGTCTGATGCCCGTCCGGCCCGTCAATGCGGATGCGTTTGCCGACACGCCAGCGTTTCAGCAGGCTGATGAACGGGCCGCCCCAGAACACCACCATCAGGAATGAGATACTGGCGAGAATCAGTGCGAAGCTCACGGAACCTCCTTGCGGATGGCGGCGACAATTTGCTCCATTTTCATAGCCCGCGATCCTTTCACCAGGATAACGTCCTGCGGCTGCAAAATCTCGCGCAGGACGGCGATGGCCGATTCGCAATCCGGCGTCTCGTGGACGCGACTGCGTGGCAGGCCGCAGAGTTCAGCGCCCTGGGCGATATAATGCGCCCGCTCGCCCAGCGTGATCAACTCGGCGGCGATGTTGGCGGCGCGGCAGCCCACTTTGAGATGTCCGGCCTCCTCGTAATCGCCCAATTCCAACATGTCTCCCAAGATGACAATTTTGCGGCCATCTATGCTCTTGAGCAGATTCAACGCCGCCAGCGCCGACGCGGGGCTGGAATTGTACGTGTCGTCCAGGATCAGTGCGCCGTCTGGACCTTGCACAGCCACGAGCCGCAGTTGCGCCCCTGGCGCGCGCAGTCCTTCGACGATCTCCTGCCAGTCTAGTCCCTCGACCAATCCGGCGGCGGCGGCGCGGAGAACGGTATGCGCGCTGTGCTGCCCCAGCAGCGGCACTTTGACGTAGACGTGCTCTTGACCATAGTGCAGCTGCAAGCGAATGCCCTCCAAACCTTGCGTCTCCACATCATCGGCCCACAAATCCGCCTGCGGCGCGAGGCCGTAATAGAAAACGCGCGCCTGCGTGTGCTCCGCCATCGCGCGCACCCGGCGGTCATCGTAGTTGAGAATGGCGACCCCGTTGGGGGCTGGCGGCAGGCTTTCCACCAATTCCCGCTTGCCCAACGCGATGTTTTCGATGCTGCCGGCGCGCTCCAGGTGGACGGGTTCCACGTTGGTGACGATGCCCACGTGCGGGCGCGCGATCTCGGCCAAAAAGCGAATATCGCCGCGCACGTACATCCCCATCTCCAGCACGACACGCTCGTGCTCGTCGCTGAGGTGGAGCAACGTCAGCGGCAGCCCGATCTCGTTGTTATAAGAGCCGGTGCTGCGCAAGACGTTGTAATGGCTCGCCAATACTTTGGTGACGACCTCTTTGGTTGTCGTCTTGCCCACGCTGCCCGTGATCCCGATGATGCGAGTGCTGACCTGCTGCCGCCAAAAGCGCGCCGCAGTTTGCAGCGCCTCCAGCGTGTTCGGCACACGGATGAGCAATGGCGTTTTCAGCGTTTCGTCCGGCGCGCTCTGTCCTATGGTCAGAATGTTGGCTTGTGCAGCCACATCATGCTCGATGACGGCTGCCGCCGCGCCCCGCGCAAAGGCGTCGCTCACGTAATCGTGACCGTCAACCGTCTCGCCCTTGAAGGCAAAAAAAACAGTGCCGGGTCCGGCGGCGCGCGAATCTATAACAGGACGGACTGGCATTCCCATATTTTGTGGATGCCAGCCGCTCAAACCTTCGATGAGATAGGCTAATGTCAGTTGCTTTCCCATAGTGCTCTCATGGCCCTGCGCGTAAATTCGAAGGCGGGATACCCAGAAGGGTGAAAAGTCGCGCCGCAACTTTTTGGAAAACCGGCGCAGCGATTTGTGTGCCCCAGCGCATACTCAGAGGAACATCGGGGCGATCTATCTTGACCAAAATAACGATTTGTGGGTCGGGCAGTGGGCCAAATCCCACATACGAGACGATAACCTGCTGCGGATCATAGCCGCCTGTCGTAGGAATTTGCGCCGTGCCTGATTTCCCTGCCACACGATAACCGGGAACTTGCGCTTCCTTAGCGATGGTCTCGACGCTGTGCGCCATCATCTCCGCAACCAGTTGCGCTGCCTGGGCTGAGATTGGCCGTCCCAACTCGTTGGAGGGGATGGGGATCAACCGCCCGTCCGGGTAGCGCCGCTCGGCGACGATGTGCGGCTGCATCATCACGCCGTCGTTGGCGATGGCGCACACTGCGGTCGCCATTTGCAAGGGCGTCACGGCAATCCCCTGTCCGAAGGGATTCGTCGCCAGATTGCTATCGGACCAGTCCCAGTCGGTGGGGAGGTGGACAAGGCCGCATGCTTCGCCGGTCATTTCGATGCCGGTGACCTGTCCAAAACCAAAGGCCCGGATGTATTTGTAGAAGAGATCGGCGCCCATCACGCGCGTGGATAAGGTTGCTACGCCCACATTGAGGGAGTGATCCAGGATGCCTTGCAAATCCTGTTGCCCGTAAGCGCCTCCGCTTGAGTTGCGGATGAGCACGCCGCCGTATTCCAGTTGCCCGGTGTCGTTGTAAGACCAGTTCACATCCACGCGACCAGAGTCCAACGCCGCCGCCACGGTGACGACTTTGAGCACCGATCCGGGTTCGTAGGGCACGCTGATGGCCGGGTCGCGGAAGAGCATATCCTGGCCGTTCTGCGCGTATTCTGGGTAGCGGTACGGTTCGTAGTGTGGGCGGCTGGCGACGGCCAGAATGTTGCCGGTTCGCGGGTCCATCACCAGGATCGTGCCGCCGGTGGCTTTATAGTCCGCGATGGCCTGATCGAGCACGCCCTCGATGTAGGCTTGAATGGTGCGATCAATCGTCAGGCGCAAATCGGTGCCGGGATAGGGGATGAGGCTGCCACCCATTAACTCATCGGGCATAGGACTGGTATCGCCGCTTACCGAGCCAACGCGCGCGATGCGTTCACCGCGCAGAAAGCGCAGTTGAAATGCCTGCACGCCGTATCCCATCCCCTCCGCGTTGACGAAACCCAGAACGTGCGAAGCCAGTGCGCCTTCGGCATAATAGCGTTCCCATGCCGGCGCCAGGGTGATCCAGGGCCAGTTCAGGTCTATGAGTTTCTGGGCTGATGCGGCTGGAATGTGGCGGGTCAGCGGACGCCAGACCAGGTCTTGCGTGTTGGGCGGCAATGTCAACATCTTGACCAGCTCTGCTTCGGGGAGATTGAGCAGTGGGGCCAGCGTCGCTGCCGCCATGTGGGTGTCGGTGATCATGTTGATTTCGGCGCCCACATCGTAGACGGGAACGTTCCCTACCAAAAGATCGCCGTTGCGGTCCATAATCACGCCCCACGGGGATTCGGGAAGCGCGTACTGGCGCTGGACAAGGTCTTCGGCCTCGCTCAAATACTGGCTGTGTTCGAGGACTTGCAGGCGCACTAACTGCCCCAAGATGGGCAGCAGAGCTGCGATCAGCAACACCGTGATCAGGCGCAAACGCGCATCCGGACCGCGTAACATCTCAAGGCGCTCCCAGGTTTATGTAATCAATGGCGTCGGCCGGCCGGTACCCCAGGGCGACCGAGCGTTCTTGCAAGACGGGAATCGAACTCAAGCGCGCGATGTCCGTCTTCAGCGCTTCATTATCCCGCTGCGCATTGACGATTTGGTGTTCCATCGCCCACACCTGGCGGGCGGTATGCACGTTGGAGGCGACCAACGCCAGGTAAGCCGCCGCCAACAAGCTCGTCGTGATCACGACGCCGAGCAAGAGTTGGGCGACGAGGCGTTGCGCCTTTTCCTGCCGTCGCGGGACGCCATGGGTCGTTTTTTGCCAGACAACGCTCATATTTGGTCCTCAGCTTTCAGTCTTCAGCTTTCAGTAATCTGCGGCTGGCAAAACGACTTGCCAATGCCTGATCGCTCATTGCTGACTGCTCCACATAGCTTTTCTGCTACCCGCAGCTTGGCGCTGCGACTGCGGGGATTTGCCGCTATCTCCGCTGCCGAGGGAACCAGCGGCTTGCGTGTCACGATATGCAAGGTCGGCTGTCGTCCGCACGTGCATACCGGCACCTCAGGTGGGCAAATGCATCCCCGTTCTTCCTGCTTCAGAAAATGTTTGACGATGCGATCTTCCAGCGAGTGAAACGTGATGATCGCCAACCGTCCGCCGGGTCGTAAGGCCGTCACCGCCTGGGGGAGGGCTTGCTCCAGCGTATCCAATTCACGGTTCACTGCAATGCGCAAAGCTTGAAAAGTGCGTGTGGCGGGATGGATTTTTTCCTTTTTTGAACGTCCCACCGCCGCCACGATGACATCCGCCAGACGTCCAGTGCTGCGAATCGGTCGCGCCGCGACAATGGCTTGCGCGATGCGCCGGCTGTGCGGCTCCTCTCCGTAGCGTCGCAGAAGGCCAACCAGTTCCGCCTCTGGCAACCGGTTGACGAGATCGGCGGCGGTTGGTTCGTCGCTGCCTGGATTGAAACGCATGTCCAGCGGGCCATCAACGCGGAAGGCAAAGCCGCGCGTTGGATCGTCCACCTGCCACGAAGAGAACCCCAAGTCAAAGAGCGCGCCGTCCAAAGACGACATTCCGGCGCTGCTCAAAACTTCACGCAAGTGCGCATAAGAGGTGTGAATCACCTGCGCCTGCGCGCCAAAACGCTGCAACCGCGTCGCCGCGCGCGCTGCTGCTTCTGGATCGCGGTCCAAACCCAGAAGCCGCCCGTCTGGCCCTGCCGCTTCCAGGATGGCGACTGCGTGTCCGCCGCCGCCCACCGTCGCATCGAGATAGCATCCCCCCGGCTTAATGTTCAGCCCTGCCAGGACTTCATGCACCAGCACCGGGACGTGCCGGGTTAAATCTTCAAGCTCTCCCATAGCGCCGGGTCCTCGTCCATCATTTCTGCTTGATGGATGTTGGCCTCTTCCCAACGCTGGGGCGTCCATACTTCGAGAAAGCGATCCAGTCCCACAATCACGATTTCAGCAGAAAGCTCAAATCCGCCATATTCGCGCAGGCGGTCGGGGATCAGAACGCGTCCCTGGCGATCTAGCTCTACATTCATAGCATCGGCGAAGAAAATGCGCCGCAGCGCGCGCCCGCGTGGGTCGGTGATGGGCAGCGCGTTGACCTTCTGGGCGATTTCATCCCAGACATCGAGGGGATAAATGGTCAGACAGCGGTCAAGCCCACGGGTGATGACGATATTTCTGCCGCCCAGCTCATCGCGGAAACGCGAAGGGATCGTGAGCCGGCCTTTGTCGTCTATAGAATAGGTGTATTGTCCTAGAAACATAACCCTTGTTTTCTCCACTGCTAATGATAAAATAGGGGTATGAGAAGATGATATTCTCCATTTTCCCCCATTTTTCCCCATAATCACCCACAATTATACACGACAATCCCAAATAATACAATAGGCAAATCCCAAATTTTGATAACAAATTTCCATAAATTTTGGGATAAAGTTGTTATGCATTTGTAACACTTGGGGTAAGTATATTTACGGATTTGTTCCCGCGGCAGCATGGCATATAATGGATTGGGTGAGCGGAGATTGTATGATTTGCCGATTTGCTGTTTTGAGGAAGTCATGCTGCATCTTGAACGGCTGAAAACTGACATTGACGCGATGGGCCTGTTGGCGGCGGAGCGCCAGCAGCAGCGCGAGAGCGACATAACGAAGGCGTTGCGCTGGTTGGCGGAAGCGCCTGAACCGGCGGAACTGCGCGCGCGCCTCGCACCCGTCGTCTCCAGCGAGCATGATTGGGCCGGCGCGCTGCCGACTACTGCTGCGCCGCTTGCTGCGCGCTATGCGGCGGACGGCGATCCCCCTCACGGCGCAGTGCTGATCGCCGTGGATGGCTCGCAGATTTACCCCGATGAACACGCGGCAGCGTTGTACTACCTGCTCCAAATCGGCGGCGTTGCCTTCCGCTACGATGGCTCGCGGCCTACGCCCTACAGTTGCGAGTCGCTACACTTCCGCGACGATGAATTATACGATGATCGGGGGTATCCGATTTCGGTGGAACGGGTGGGGATGCAGCGGCTCGTCCGCGAGATGGAATACCTGGCCGAACTGACCGCCCTGGAACGCCGTTTTGCGCCGGCTGCCCCACTCGTCGCCATAACCGACGGTCCGCTCCTGTGGCCCTACGTCGAGCGCAGTCGCGCCGATTTTCGGGCATTGGAAGCGTATCTGGAAGCCATCTCCGGCATCCGTCAGGCGGGGGCGCTGCCGGTGGGTTATGTGGCGCGGCCCGGCGGGCGGGCACTCGTCGAACTCCTGTGGGCTGGACAGTTAGCGCCCGAAGATATTCCCGGCAAGCTGGCGGACAATCCCTTGCGCCGGTTGACCGACGCGGCGTTGATGGCCCATGTCTTGCAGCCAGGCGAGCGTTCAACGTGGTTCAGCCGCCCATCGGCGACGAACCAGCGCCAGGCAGGGCACGGGCACGAAGTATGGTTCTGCTACGTCAACGTGGGAGTCCTGCGCGCCCCGGTGATTGCGCGGGTAGAGACACCGCGCTGGGGTGCGGCGGACGACGCTGCCATCGCCGCACTGCACGCCATCCTGCTCCACCAATCCTATGTGCTGAACGGCTACCCATACACCCTGGCTCGCGCCCACGAAGAGGCCCTGGTGACGACGACCGACAAAGCCGCACTCGACGCCGAAATCCAGCGCCGCATCCTCGCCCAAGGCATCGTCGCCCGCCCCTCAGAGAAAGCGCAGCAGAAAGCGTTTTTAGGACGGCGGTGAGGGGGAGTGGGGGAGTGGGGGAGTGAGGGAGTGAGATTGTAGATCGAGAGATTTGCTCATTCGCTGATTTGCCCATTTGCTGATTTGCCGATTTGCCGATTTGCCGATTTTCTGATTCTTCAGGAGCGTTGAATGACCGATCAAGATAGAACGATTACGATAGGCAATGTGTTGCGCGCTGATATTCGCGGCTTTGTGGTGGCGTCGCGCATCCCGGAGCCGGATGTGCCCACGTTTGGCACGTTCGTGCGCGCGCCGATTCAGCAGCGCCGGGCTGATCTCATCGGCCTGGTCTACAATATCACTTTGCAGGATGATCCCTTTCTCAAGAACCTGGCCGTGACCGTGGTGGAAGATGATCCACAGTACGCCGAAATCATCCGCGACCAGCAGGAGAACCGCGCTATTCCGGTGGAAATCTCAGTCGCCGCCATCGGCTACCGGGACGACGAGGGCTACCACTACGGCCTGCCGCCGCAGCCGCCGATGATCCTGCACCGCATCACCGTTTGCAGCAAGGACGAAGTGCGCCACATCACCGCCGCGCCGGAGTTCCTGCGGACCTTGCTCGATAACCGCGACGTGCCCGCCGACGAGCTGATCCCCACCGCCTTGCAACGGGCCGCGCGCCTGCGCCCGGAAGCCTTGCGCGAGGATTTTTTCCTCGACGCCGGCCGTTATCTGGCCCACTACTTAGGCCGCGACCCCGCCCGCCTCGAACGCATCCTGCGGCGGCTGGCCTGAGAGATTGTCGAAAACGAGAGAAGTTGTATACTCTGGCTCTGGTAGGCTTGTAGTCGCCCAGTCATTCTCAATCACAGCACCTGTCTGCTGTTTACTGTCTACCGTCTACTTATGCTTAAGGAGAAATGTATGCGATCCCGATTATGTGTACGATGCATTGGCTTGCTTATAGTGATCGCGCTGGCGGCGACCGGCTGCAACAAAGCCACCCCCGCGAGCCAGACGCCTTCCGCGGCGACGCAGGAAGCCCCGACTGCTCCTGCAGCGCCCGCTGTGACCAACACACCGCGTCCCACAGCGACTTCCTACCCGACGATGCCGCCGACCTCCACACCGACGGCGACGCCGCCCACCACCCCCACACCAACCCCGGCGCCCACCGACACCCCAACGCCAGAACCCACGGCGACAACAGAACCGACGGCGACGCCGCAGCCGGGCAATTCCGCGCTGCCGCCTCTGCCGAAGCCGCCAGCGGTCTTATCATCCAGCGCGCTGGCGTTGCTGGAGGATGTCAACTTCGCCCCGCCGCTCAGCGTCCATGTCAGCGCCAACCAGGCGTTGGAAGGCTATAAATATAGAGTCTCTGGCACGGTGCGCAACGACGCCGCCGAAAACTACAGTGGGCTGGGCGTCGTGGCGACCTTCTACACGTCTGATGGCCGGCGTTATGGCCCGATCAAGGCGAGTTTGGCGTGTCTGTTGATTGCGCCCGGCGACGAGTGCCCGTTCGTCATTGAGGCGCTGTCGAAGGACCTGGCGTCGGTGATGCTGCACCCGGAGGGGTATCCGACGCCGCGCGGCGCAGCGCGCCTGACCTTCAGCGTGACCGGGCGCTATCAGGATGTCGTCGGCTACGTGCATATCACAGGGCAAGTGCGCAACCCCAATCCCTTTGCAGTGAAAAACGTCACCGTCGTCGGCGCGCTGCTCAACGCGCAGGGGGAAATTGTGAACACGGGGATGACCATTCTCGTGGACAGCATCGCGGCGAACGGCGCAGCGGCTTTTGATGTGACAATCAAGTACACGCCCTACACCAATTACCGGTTGTACGTTCAGGGCGAGCCGCAGTAGGTACTGAGGATAGATGAACGTCTCATTCGCACATCGCCGTAAAGTCGCTGTCGTTGGCGCGGGCGCGGTTGGCGCGACGTTCGCCTACGCGCTCGCGCAGAGCGGCCTGGCCGACGAGATCGCCCTGATTGACCGGAACGAGGATTTGGCGCATGGTCAAGCCCTTGATCTGGCGCACGGTCAACCGTTTTTCCCCACAGTTTTTATCCACGCGGGAGACCCATCGGATTACGCCGACGCGCAGTTGATCGTCCTCACGGCGGGAGCGGCCCAACGTCCGGGCGAGACGCGGCTGCAACTGTTGCAAAAGAACGCTGCCGTTGTGCGCGCCGTCGTCGCGGATATTCTTGCCCAGAACTCCGCCGCCGTGCTGTTGGTGGTTACCAATCCCGTTGATGTGATGACGCATGTCGCCCTGCATTACACCGGTTGGGAGCGGGGGCGCGTGATGGGGTCTGGCACCGTTCTGGATAGTGCGCGCTTGCGGCATCTGCTGAGCACACACTGCGGGGTTGACATTCACAACGTACACGGCTATGTGCTTGGCGAGCACGGAGACTCTGAGTTTGCCGCGTGGTCAATGACGCATGTGGCCGGTATGCGGATAGATGCTTTTTGTCCGATTTGCAACCGCTGCGCCAATTGGGAAGCGGAGCGCGACCGCATCCAGCAGGAAGTCCGGGACTCCGCTTATCACATCATCGGCTACAAGGGCGCGACGTCCTTCGCCGTCGGCCTCGCCCTGGTGCGGATTGCCGGAGCGGTTCTGCGCGGCGAAAACAGCGTGCTCACAGTTTCCACCTTGCTGGACGGTGAATTCGGGTTGCGGGATGTGGGCCTCAGTGTGCCCTGCCTCGTCTCGGCGCACGGCGTCAGCCGGATCGTCGAAAGCGTGCTCCCAGACCGCGAGCAAGCGGCGCTCTCCGCATCCGCTGCCGTCTTGCGCGAGGCCATTGAGCAGCTCGAAGCGGCTGCGTGAGCGGCTCTTCATCTACGCCGACAGAAAAACGGCTTGTCGGGCGAGTTGGCGACTCGCCCGACAAGTATCACAAATTCTCAAGGAAGAAGTCGCTGATGCGCTCTTCCATGTAGATGCGATCCGCGACGCGCCGGGGTGTGTGGCGCTCGTCGGGGAAGAGCAGTAGTTCGTAGGGCTTGCGCGCGTGGATGAGGGCGTTGATCAGCCGCGCGGTGTGGCGGAAGTGCACGTTTTCGTCAATCAGACCGTGGACGAGCAGTAGTTTCCCCTGGATTTTGTCCACGTGGGCCATCACGCTGCTGGTCGCGTAGCCCGCGGGATTCGATTGCGGCGTGCCCATGTAGCGCTCGGTGTAGTGCGTGTCGTAGCCGTCCCAGTGGGTGACGGGCGCGCCCGCCACGGCCACCTTGAACGTCTCCGGCGCGCGGGCCAGGCACATCGCCGCCATGTAGCCGCCATAGCTCCACCCGTAGATGCCCACCCGCGCCGGGTCCGCCAGCCCTTGCGCGACGAGCCATTTGACGCCATCCACTTGATCCTGCACTTCGACATCGCCCATGTTGTGCTTGAGCGCGCCCTCGAAAGCCAGGCCCCGCCGCGCGCTGCCGCGATTGTCCACCTTCAACACCAGGAAGCCCAGGCTGCTCAGATATTGCGCATGCATATCCACCGTGAGCGCCCAATTGCGCGTTACCCGCTGCGCGTGCGGCCCGCCGTACACGCTGACGATGACCGGATACGGCCCAGGGCCGTACTCCGCTGGCGGGAAGTAGAGCGCGCCATACAGCATATCGCCGTTGCAATTTTGGAAGGCGACGATCTGCGGCGCGGGTAGCTCCAACGCCGCGACGCGCGGATCGGGCGTGTCGTAGATGACGCGCAGCAGCGCGCCATCCGCCAGATCGCGCAGCGTGACCGTGGGTGGCGTCTCCGGCGCGCTGTGCACATCTACGAAGCGCCGCCGGGCGTGGTCGAGCGTGACGGCGTGCATCCCCGGCTCACGGGTGATCTGGCGCACGTCGCCGCCATCCAGCGAGACGACGTAGAGGTGTTGTTCAGTGGGATGCGCTTGCGTCGCGGTGAAGTAAACCCATCCATTCGCCTCATCAACGCCAGCGAGCGTGTCCACCATCCACGGACCGTCCGTCAGTTGGCGGATCAACTGGCCGGCGCTGTCGTACAGGTAGAGATGACGGAAGCCGGTTCGCTCCGCGGCCCACACGAAGCGCCCATCTTTGAGTGGTGTGAGCAGATCGTGCAGGTTGATCCATACATCGCTGGTCTCGGTGAGGATCGTTTCGCTCGCGCCGGTCTGCGGATCGAAGCACAGCAGCCGCAGTTCGGTCTGCTCACGGTCCTCGATTTGCGCGACGAGGCAGCCATCCGAGAACCACTGCACGCGGGCCAGGTAGATATCGTCGTCCTCTCCTAAGTTCATCCACACCGGTTGCTGGGGCCGGTCTCCTAACCGCGCCCCGCCATAGGCTGACACGACACCGAGCCGCACTGTCGCGTTGGCCTGTCCGGCAAACGGATAGCGGTGATCTTCCTGCGCGCCTTCGCCGACGTGATCCTGTCCCTGGTGGACGATGCGGTACACGGGGATGTGCGTCTCGTCCACCTCGGCGAACGCCAGCCAGCGACCATCCGGCGACCACCAGAAGCCGTGACTGCGTCCCATCTCTTCCTGCGCGATGTACTCGGCGAGGCCGTGCGTGCATCCCGCGCCGCGCGCGCCTGCGGTCACCTGCACCGACTCGCCGCCCTCGGCGGAGACGACGTAGAGTTCGGCATCTCGCACGTAGGCGATGAAATTGCCATCCGGCGAGAACTGTGGATCGAGCGCCGGGCCGCCGTCGTTGCCGACGATCTGGCGCAGCGGCGCATCCACGCTATTTTGCACGTAGATGCCGCCGTTGAGTGGTACGAGCACGCGGGAACCTTGCCCGGAGAGCGCGTAGCGCGTCACGCCCACCACGAGTGAGCGGGCGCGCTCGCGGCGCAGCTTTTCCTCCAGCGAAAGCGTTTCCTCCGTCTCGCCGCCGGTCGGGGGGAACACAAACTGCCGCGCTGCGCCCGTCGCTGGATCGCAGGCGTAGAGCTGCTGCGTGAGCGTCCCTTCCGCGCTGTGGAGATAGGTGAGCAGCGTGTCATCGGCGCTGAAGGCGAATGTGTTGGGAATCGCCATGCCCGGCAGCGGGTACCGGGCGACGTCTTCGAGGGTGATTTTTGAGGTCGAGGGCATAGTTTCTATATTCCCAATACGTGTTCTAGTGCTGTTATCAAAGGTGGTAGATCAAACTGTACTGTTCGCCACAGGGTTTCCAAATTTATATCGAAATAGGCGTGACCAGCCGATTACGCATACCTACAATATCAGCCCACGGAATATCGGGGGCTTGCGTCCGGCCTTCATCTGTAACCTGGTTAGCGGCTTCGCCGACAATCTCGACTAGCTTCACCAACGCCAGCTTCAGCATGGGATCAGTATTGAGGTCAGCGCGCGTTTTGCCTTGTGTGAATTGAAGCGCCTGGCGCGCTGCATCCAGCATATGGTGCAGCCGAATCGTGTCATCCTTGTACATATTGCACCTCTGCTTCCTTGATCACACTTTGACGAAAGTACTGGCTCAGGTCCTCCGGTGTGCGCAGATCAACCTTGCGTCCTCCGAACAGGGCCGACAACTCCCGTTCCATACGTGCTATGCCGAAAAGGCCAGGGGTATATTCAGATTCGAACTCAACCAGTACATCAATATCGCTGTCAGCGTGAAAATCAGGTCGTAGCGCCGAGCCAAAAATAGCTAAACGCCGGATATGACGATCCTGGCCAAAAGCGGCAACCTGCTCTTTAGGCACAACAACCGCGGCTTTCATTTCTTTTACTCCTATGTTCTCTAAATTACTCTATTCCCTGGTCTTCTATGTTCGTGTATAGTCAGCATAGCACAAAAATGTTCTGAGACAAAATTTTGCTCCTCATTCCCACGTACACAACCCCTCCACATACGCCGCCGACCCGTCGCGCAGCCAGCCGTCGAGTTGGGCCGGTTCTTTGAGCTGCTGCCCGCGCATCCGGGGGACGACGACGTAGCGACAGTCCAGGCCGGGGAGGGCGGTCATGTCGCCCCACAACTTCTCGAATTGCGCCACGGGGAAGATGTCTTCCTGCCCGTGGCCCCAGCGTTTCTTCACGTCCTTGAGCGTGATGTAGGTGGGCATCCGCGCGGCGACGGCGCGCACGGCGGCGTCAATTTTGGCCGCGTCGCTCAGGTCGGCGCGTGTCAACCCGAAGAGGTCCAGCAGCTTGTCAATGCTGATCCACATTGTATTGGAATTGTAGTACGAAAGCTTGAATTCGTCCTCTTCCTGCGGCAGCGCCAGCCCTTCGATCAACCGCAGATGGCCGTCCACACGCGCCAGCCCGCCGCCGCGATCCTCCACGCGCCGGGTGATGACCTCGATGGTCATCGCCGCGCCAGAGTCCAGGTGGCTGCCGAGGATCGCCGGGTCTACGTCGGCGCCGACGGTATCAATGTTGTGGATCATCAACACCTCAAGTTGCGGGCGTTCTGCCAGCAGCCGCGCCAGCACGCCATTTTTGAGCAGGTTGGGGATCTCAAACCAGTGCCCCACGGGATGGAGGCATTGCTGCGGCAGGTTGTCGCGGTAGTCGCTGCTCTCGCCCATCTGCTGCGCCCAACCGATGAGGGCGGTGTGCAGGCTCTCGCGGACTTTCTGCGCCTGTTCGTCGAGCAACTGCTGCGGCATTTCTTCCCAGGCGAAGCGCAAATCGCGCGCCATCGGGATCAGCCGCAAGCCCACCGCGCGGCCTGGCGATAGGTACAACGGGCCGGTGTAGCCGTAGTTGTCACAACGCGCCAGGAAATCGCGGATGGGATCGTGTGTCAGGTAGCTGGTGGTGATGATGTGCGGGATCGGCATCCCCACGGCCTGCCCCACGCGGCGACTCTTCGCCAAGTGTACTTCGATGAACGAGCGATGCTTGCCGCCAAGCTTGCAGAAGGGATTGAGCGCCTTCACCACCCCCGCCCCGTGCGTCCACCGGCTGCCCACCCCCGCCGCGAGGGTGACGACGGCGACGCGACCTGCGCGCAAGGCTTGTAATCCGTAATCGGTAATTGGTGATTGGTAATCAGTAATCAGGGATTGGGGATTGGGGATTGGGGATTCGGGATTCATGATTCGTGATTCATGATTCATGATTCGTAATTCGCTACTCGCCACATCCTCGGGATACACATCTTCGATGACCGTGCTCGCGGGGAGACGATTCTGCGCCAGGCCGATGCGCCCGCTGCGCAGGTCGGCGCGGATTTGCTCGTGCTGGATGCGGTCGAAGCCCAGTTCATCCAGCAGCGCGTCAAGGTCGCTTTGCGCCGTATCTACGCGGTCGGCGCGGGGGATGATGCGGTCGAAGAGCGTCTGCATCATGCCGGCGAGTGCGGGATCGGTGCGGCACGCGGCGCCGAAGCGGTCGAGTTCGGCGCGGCGGGCGAGGGTGAGGGCGTAACGCTCGCGTTTGAGCAGGGCGGGCACCATCAGCGTGTAGTAGGCGGGCGACATCAACGCGGCGGCATCAACGCGCAATTCAGCGAACGTCCCGCGCTCGTTGATGGCGAAATCGTAGACCACCGGCTCCATCGCAAAAGGCAACGCGTTCTCCAACTCGCGCTTGGTCGCTAACATTGTGGCGTGCAGGCGTTCTTGCGCTTCGGTGCGGCGGCCCGGCTCGAAGATAAAGCCCATCCCGCCGCCCGACATCCCACCGAGCATCCAGAAGCCCCAGAAATCGTCGCCGAAGGCCGCGCGCACGCGGTCAATCACCGTCGTCGTGTAGAGGTTGTTGGCCCAGGGGATGATCGTCTGGATGGGATCGAAGAAGTTGCGCGTGGTCGCGTCACCGATGCCGCGCACGTCACCGCGCTGCAACAGGTCCACGATCTCGTCGTAGATGCGCATCGCGCGCTGGCGTCCGATCCACTCTGCCTCGGAGCGCAGCAGGTATTTCTCCGTCACCATCTCCAGGATGGGGCCGACATCTTGCGCCATCCCGCCGTGGACGAGGACGAGGCTGTTCTGCAGGCGCTCGCGCGTCGCGGCGGGTACTTCGTCTGCGCCCATGATGTGATGCCCCGGCAGCAAGCGCCCCCGGCTGATGCCGTATTCGGGATCGTCGGGGCCGGCGAGTTGCCCGGTGATGAGCTTCATACCCGGCCAGACCCCGCCGGAGTCCTGCCATCCGCCGCCGGAGCCGGCCAGCCACTCGCCCAGGATAGCGCGCGCAGCGACGAGACGGCGCTCGTGCTCCTGGAGCATCCCCGTGAGCGACTGCGTCTGCCCGGTGGCGCGCATACACACGGCGATGAGGCACGCCAGCAGGCTGGTGGAGACGGCCAGCCGCGAGCCTTTGGGGATACCGTTGACCTGGCTGACGAGTTCGAGGCCGTGCCCCCCCTTAGTCCCCCCCGAGGGGAGGGAGACCGGCATTTCCCCCCCACTGGGGGGGATGAAGGGGGGGATCAACCGCGCCAACAGATCTTGCAGGCGCTCGCCGGAGCCTTCCATCCCCGGCGGGATGATACCGGCCGCGATGATGGCGGCTTTGAGCAGGCCGAGGTAGTCGCGGGCGTAGTCGAAGACTTCGGCGAGGTTGGTGATTTCGGCGACGGCGCCGAGGTCCACGCTTACCAGGCGCAGCAGCGGCTCGTCAATGACGCGGAGGTAGGCTTCGACAGGCGGACGCGGCGCGGGATCACGGCCATGCACCGCCAGGTCAATGGAGACGTTGAGGACGCGCGCGCCTTCGGGAAAGTCCATCCCCAGAAAGAAGATGTCGCTCCACCCGCTGTGCGAAAGATCCATGCGAACAGGCGTGGCTTCGTGGAGCACGGGGAACAGCCCTTCGGCGGAGCGTTGTAGCAGCTCGCGGCGCACGCGGAGCGGGTGATCCGCCGGGTGGCCGGTGCGGAACATCCACTGGTTGCCGCGCACGGAGCGCACGCTGCGGCGCACCTGATCCGCCAGCGTTTGGAAGCCCAGGCGATGATAGGCTTCGGCCAGCGCGCTGGAGATGCTGTCGCTGGGGCCGTCCGCCGTTTGCAGGGCGAGGAAGCAGTCAATCGCCTCCTCGAAGCGGCGTTGGAGGAGGTGGGTGTAGCCGTCATAGGGAATGAGCGCAGACCTGACAGGTTTTCCTAAACCTGTCAGGTCTAATTTATCGGGCAAGTGAAAACGGTGAATCGCATAAAGGAAAAACAGCGCGCGCACACGCTCGTAGAGGTTGTCGCTGGCGCGGCGGAACGTTTCGAGCGCCGCACACTCGTCCAGCAGCTCCCCCAACGACGCGGCGCGGCAGAAGGCATCCAGCGATCTGTTGCGCACCGCGGGATCGCTGGCGGTGATGATGTCAATCAGGCGGCTACTCATGCGTTCCTCCCCAGGGCGCGGGTCGCCAGGAGTTCCACGAGGCGCGTGAGGATGTCCTCGCGGTCGCTGCCGCTGAGCGCGAGCGCCAGTTGCGCGATGAGCAACCCGTACTTCACCCCCACATCATAGCGCAACGCCCGCTCTTCCAACGCCAGATACTTCTCGCGCCCCGCAAGCACGGTCAACGCCTCAGACAATGTGATTCGCCGATTCGCCGATTCGCCGATTCGCCGATTCGCTGATTCGCTGATTCTTGATTCTAATATCTCCATCACCGTCGGCGTGAGCACGTGCATCCCGAAGAAGCAGAGGTAGTGGCCGGCGCGCAAACCGGGGACGATGAGGCGCAGTTCGGCTTCGGTGGGGGTGGGCTTTTCGATGACGGTGTCAATCTCGTAGAGGTCTTTGCGGCCGGCCACGCGCTTGCCACCGACCGCGCCGTAGTAGGGCAGCAGGCTTTCGCGCGTCGCCTGCACGGCGGAGACGGCGCAGTTTTCCGCCTCGGCCACGGCGACGAGCTGTTGCGCGCAACTCTGCGCCTCGGCGCTCACGTACAGGTGATCGCCGACCAGATGCAGGAAGGGCGCGTCGCCGACGAAGTCTTTGGCGCAGTAGATGGCGTGCCCATAACCGCGCGGCTCGCTTTGCGGGATGAAGCGCAGCCGCCCGCTGTGATCGCCCACGACGGCGGCGTAGGGGCCTTCGTCCCCCGGCGCGACGATGACGGCGATCTCTTCTACCCCCGCGCTAAGGGCTTCTTCCACCAGAATGGCGAGCACGGATTTCTCCGCGCCGTCGCGGTCGGTGAGGGTTTGCAGGGGCAACGTGCGCTGGTTGCGTCCGGCGGCAGTGATAACGGCTTTGGTGATGTGCATAGTGTGACCTCCATTCGCATTGAATAAGTCAATTTCAGAAAAAACGTAAAACGCAAAACGTAAAACGTGAGGCGTAAAATGATTTTACGTTTTACGCCTTATTGCTGATTCTGTCGGGAACTGATGCGCTCAACGGTGCGATAGAAAACATTCTCCAGGTCTGGACTCCAGGCGACGGTGTGGCGCTGGAGACGTTGCAGCGTTTCGTCGTCGCCGATGTAATAGAGGGCGTCTAACGCCTTGTGTTGCAAATACTGGGCTTGATATGGCGCAAGCGGCGCTTTCAGGTTCAGGCTGCTGAAATCCTCCAGGGCGATGTCGGTGAATTGTAGAGCGGCAGTCGTATCGTAGAACCAGCCGATGGCTTGCATGGCGATGCCTTTCAGGGTGATGTCGGGGAATTCGTTGAGGCAGCGATGGAGGAAGGCGCGCGCGCGACTGTCCTGCGGGCGAATTTTGCCGATCAGGTAGGCCAGGAGCGGATACCATTGTTCCTTATTGGCCTGGGTGATGGGATTAAGCTGCTGCCGTTCCGCGACCTCGTCGCTCAGGAAGGGCAAAATAGCCTGTTGCATGACAAATTCCGGGTTGAGCAGGGTGAGCGCAGTAGCGGCGACGCCGCGAGTCTCGCCGCCGAAGTACGGCGAGAGGAAGGCGCGGACGAGCACTCTGGCGGCCACATCGGTTTTCAGGTCGCCGAGAGCAAAGGCTGCCGCCGCCTGGATGCCAACGTCCTGGCCTTCTTTGGCGACCAGGTGGGGGACCAACTCCTTCACGCGCGCGTTGGCCCAATCATCGAGGACCTCCGCCAGTTGCGGCGCGAGGGCTTTGACCTCCGCGTAGGGCGGCGCGAGCATCCGCCGTAGCGCCATCACCGCTGCCAGGCGCACATCGCTATCTTCGTAGACCGGCGCGCCCAACATAAGGCTTTGCACCGGTTTGTGGGCGATTTCCACCAGACGCGGAATCGCCGCCGGATGCTTCAGCCGTCCCAACGTCTGAACGATCCGCACGCGCCGCATGACGTGCGGTTCCCTGACCCGGTCGAGCCGCCAGAGCAGGGCGCTGACGATGTAATTGAGCAACTGCTCATCGGCGCACTTCTCCCGGCACTCGCGGATGCAGTTCGCTGCCAGGAAAACCTGTTCGCCTTCGGTGAGGGCGATGCCGTACAGAATTTCCTGGATGAGATCCATAGGACTGTCCATCAGGCCGCTGAGCAGGATCAGCGTTTCTTCCCACCAGTAGTAACGGGTGTACCGTCCCAGGGTCGCCACGATGTCGCTTAACACAGCGTCGAAATCGTCGCGCGCCAGGAGCGCCTGCGCGCAGCAATAGGCGCGAATGTTGGCGCGAGCAAAGCGCAGGGATTCTTCGCCCGCCGGAGCCAACAAGCCGTAGGTGGTAAGCTCCTGGAACAGGTTCTCCAGGCTGTACCCCCGGTTGCCGCGCGTCTCGGCCATAATCTCGAAGGCTTCGTCTAACGTCAGGACATTCCTACCGGTGGATTGCATCTCCCAGGCCAACGCATAGAGCGTCTTGGCAGCGCGCGTGCGCATCCCCTGATCGGTGGCGACTTCGGCGATGGCGTCATCCACCAGATCGCGGAGGACCTGGGCGTGGGATTGCGGTGTTTTACCTTCCTGGGCTTGTTTGAGCATCTTGAAGAGTAGCCAGGGAACCCGGGCGAGATCGAAAAGCTGTGCCTCTTCCAACCCGGTGTAAAGTTGCCGGGCATGAGGTAGATTGAGGATTTGCGTGAGGTAGCGCTGGATATTTTGTTCCGCCAAAGGCAACATGACGAGGGTGTCGCTGATGTAGAGCGGTGCCACGTCGAAGTCGTCGGTGTTGAAGGCCACGATATATTCGTGACGCGGATGGCGCCGTACGAAGTTGTGCAGCGCGGCGCAGAACCGGCGGCGGCTGTGATAGGGCAGCACTTCGCTGTTGTCGAGTAGAATGCGCAGGGTGGGGCCGGTATACGCTTTGAGCAGGTCGCGGGGGCGTTGTTCGGCGCTATTTTCCCAGAAGGGTTCCACAGCTTGCAGGATCATTGTCTCCAGGCCTTTCTCGTCGAGGCGCGCGTTGTGGGGCAGACTTTGCAGGTCCACGTAGACTGGGATGACAAGCGGGGCGTTTTCTTGTAGGGATTGCTGCGCCGTCACCTGTCCGATGTGGCGCATCTCGATGGATTTGCCCATCCCGGCGTCGCCGATCAGGGCGATCGTGCTGGGACCATGCGGGCCTTGTTCCTGTTTGATGGGCGCAAGAATGTCCAGCACGGTCTCCATCAACCCGCGTCCGGGTGTATTTTCTTGTGCCAGTGCGTCGAAGTCAATATCGTGCGTTCTCCCTGCAAAGTGCCGCACTTCCAGCGGCAAGTAGGCGCCATCTTCGGACAGTGGATTGAAGACCTCGGCTTGCAACATAGCGCGCAGCGCGCTACGCACCGGGTCGGCGGCGAAGAGTTGGCCGTTCGCCAGCCGCATAAAGAGTGCGGGAACTGTCCAGGCGGCTTGCCCATTTTCCAACAGCAGCAGCCGCGCCTGGTTCATCGCGCGATCCACGACGCCGTGCTCCAACAGATTGCGATAAAAATCCTGGCTCAACTCGCGGGCGACCGCCATGGGAATGGTGTCTTGCATCGCCACGATGGCGGGGATGCCAGCCTGCACCAGTTTGGGGGCCAGGCCAACATAAGGATTGCCGTTTTTGGGATCGCGTTTGGCGCTGTCGCAGGCGGCCATAAAGATCAGATGCGGCGGTGGATCGAGGGCGGCGATGGGGTTGACGAAATCCACATCCTTTTGCTGATCGGCGTAACCATCGGCGTCTTCCAGAAAGAGCGTGGTCACGCTTTGGCTGCGGCTGAACGCGCCGTGTCCGAGGAAGTGGAGAATGTGATAGCCCGGCGCCGTGGACAGTTCGCGGATCAGAGTATCCAGGGTCGTACTGCCGTCGAGGATGGTGTAATCTGCCCGTTCCAGCCGCGCGCGCGTGGCGTCGCTGAGGCCAGTTCTGCCAGGCAACAGGGTCACACGCAGTTGCCCGGTCCGTTGCAGGCTGCTTAATGTTGAGACCAGGCTGCTCACTTCCTTTTCAACTTCGATGGGCGTCATCCCCAAGTGCGTGAGATCGGCCGGATTCGCTATAGCGACGAGCATACGGATGGGCCGTGCGGTGATCGGTGTGGATTCGGCCGCTTCCAATCCGGCATAGCGGGAGAACGGCATCTGCGCGGCGGCAGCCATCGGCGCTGGAGTGTTCTGTTTTAAGTAGTGCAGGCGTTCCCAGACCAGCGCATGTAGTTCAGGAGCGTGGGGATCAATCCACAGGCGCAGGCGCAGTTGTCCATTCGTGCGCGCTTCGGCGTAGCCCATAGCTCTGTCGTAAGCGCGCCGAATGGGACCGGAGAAGAGGGCATAAAACAAGGTCTGCCCGTACGTGGCTGCGCCTTGCTCCGCAGCTTTCAGTGTGCTGTAATCAAGGCGCATTTCACCGTCAGCAAAGTGGACAGCGTCGTTCATCCAGGCTTCAACAGGATAACACTGGCGCGCCTCATCCTGCGCGTGGATGCGGATCAAGAGATCGGTATAGCCATGTTGTGCAGCTTTGGGCATCACTCCCTCCCGTAAAAATAGCAAATCGCATATCGCTGTAGGGCAAACTGACAGTTTGCCTCTACCGCCAGCGCCGCAAATTTGCGGCTACAGCTTGTGCTACATTTTCATCCATAGTCCGGTTACATTCCTCATTATACGCTGTCTATGAGAAGAGATAAAGTCGTTTTTATCATCTTGCTTTGCTTCGTTTTTCTTTGTATAATAAACATAGTTTGTATCCCCATTTTTCGACTTCGTACAATTGTGTATTCTGGCTGTGAAGGAGGAATTTATGAACTGGCTAAGCTTTTTCATCGGTATGCTCGTGGGATGGTTGGTTGAATTGCTCATTGACTTCTTCTTCTGGCGGAAACGTCGAGGCGCGGCGGTAGACAAGGACGCGCGCGCCGAGTTGGCCGGGACGGAAGCCAAAGTCGGCCAGCTTGAGGCGCAGTTGGCGGGCTGCCGCGACAGCGCAGATCGCCTCAAGGTGTGCGAGCGTGATCTGCAGGTCTGTAACAACGCCTTGCAGAATTCCCAGGCGCAGTTGGCGGCAGCCGAGGCTGAGGTACAAAATTTGCGCGCCTCCCTGGCAGATGCCAATCTCCAGTTGTCGCAACGCTCGCTTTCTTTCACTGCGATGACGGGGCTTGAACCGCATAACTTGCAGCGGATTGAAGGGATTGGTCCCAAGATTGTCGAAATTCTCAACGCGCATGGCATCACCACCTTCGCCGAATTAGCCGCAGCGGATGTAGCGCGTCTACGCCAAATCTTGCAAGAGGCCGGCCCACGCTATCGCCTGGCCGATCCTGAGACCTGGCCTACCCAGGCGCGTCTGGCAGCCGATGGAGATTGGGCAGGCTTTTACGAGCTGCAAAACCAATTGAAGGGTGGTCGTCATAAGCCACTGTAAAGACCATCCAGTCACTCTGCCACGTAAGGTATGGGAGGAAAAACTAATGGCTTATGAACGAACACCCCAAAGTATTCGAGGTTACAACATTTTCAAAGCGCTCGTCACACTGATCCTGATCCTCATCATTCTCATTTTGTTGTTGCGAGGCTGTCGTGGCGCCACGCCAACCCCTTCCACGCCCACCGCCGTCACGCCGCCGACAGCGACCCCCAAAGTCGCGCCATCCACCGTCGCCGCGCCGACATTATCTGCGCCGCAAGTGGGTATGGACGGGACGGTGACGCTCTCCGGAACCGGAATGCCGGGTTCCAAAGTCGAAATCTGGGCGGGCGGCAAGCGCATCGGCGCAACGACCGTCGGCGCGGACGGCACTTGGTCGTTCGCTGCGCCGCTCGATCCGGGTGACTACGACTTCACCGTGCGGGCTGTAGACGCCTCCGGCAAGACGCTGGCAGAATCCGCGCCGCTCAAGTTCACCGTGCCGGCCCTGGTCAAAGCGCCAACATTGGAGGCGCCCAAAGTGGGCGACGACGGGACGGTGACGCTTTCCGGGACGGGGACGCCGGGTTCCAAAGTCGAACTCTGGGCGGGCGGCAAGCGCATCGGCGCGGCGACCGTGGGCGCGGACGGCACGTGGTCGTTCGCCGCGCCGTCGATGGAGGCGGGCGATTACGACTTCAGCGCACGCGCCGTGGACGCTTCCGGCAAGACGCTGGCGGAATCCGCGCCGCTCAAGTTCACCGTGCCGGCCCTGGTCAAAACGCCAACACTGGATATGCCCAAAGTGGGCGACGATGGGGCGTTGACGCTCTCCGGGACAGGCACGCCGGGTTCCAAAGTCGAAATCTGGGCGGGCGGCAAGCGCATCGGTGAGGCGACCGTCGGCGCGGACGGCAAGTGGTCGTTTGTTGCGCCGTCGATGGAGGCGGGTGACTACGACTTCAGCGCACGTGCTGTGGATGCTTCCGGCAAGACGCTGGCGGAATCCGCGCCGCTCAAGTTCATCGTGCCGGTGTTGGTCAAAGCGCCAACATTGGAGACGCCCAAAATGGGTGACGACGGGGCGGTGACGCTCTCCGGGACAGGCACGCCGGGTTCCAAAGTGGAACTCTGGGCGGGCGGCAAGCGCATCGGTGAGGCGACCGTCGGCGCGGACGGCAAGTGGTCGTTTGTTGCGCCGTCGATGGAGGCGGGTGACTACGACTTCAGCGCACGTGCCGTGGATGCTTCCGGCAAGACGTTGGCGGAATCCACGCCGCTCAAGTTCACCGTGCCGGTGTTGGTCAAAGCGCCGACGTTGACTGCACCTTTGCCTGACGCCGCGATTACCGGTGACACGGTGACGCTCGAAGGTACCGGGGAGCCGGGCGCGGAGATCGAAATCCTGGACAATGGCAAAGTGGTGGGCAAGGCCGTCGTACAGGCCGACGGCACCTGGAAATTCGATGACAAGGTCGAGCCGGGCGCGCACGCGCTTGCGGTGCAGAACGCCGGAGATGCGGCGAGCGCCAGCGCCGCCATCAATGTCCAGGTCGCCGCCGCTCCGAAACCGGCTCCAGCAACCGGCGTGTGCAGCGCGGGTAACATCCCGATGGGCATTGATCAAGGGACAACCTACGTCGTAGCTCGCTGCGAGTATATGGGATTGATCGCGCAGCGCACCGGCGTCAAACTCGCGGACTTGATCGCCGCCAACCCGCAGGTGACGAACCCCAGCTTGATCTACCCGGATCAAGTGCTGAATCTGCCGCCGCGATAACCAACCCCTGGCAGTCTGGAATCAGGTGCAACGTGCTTTACAAGGTACGTTGCACCTTTTGTTTGTCGCACTATAATCGGGCATATTATCGTTCCACGTTAAGGGAAACAGGCGCATGAGGTGATAATGTGCAACGTAATCCGTGATGAGGCTGCGCCACACGCTATACATCGAAAGTCTGGTCGTCACCGACGCTGGTGGCCGATCGCGTTCCTGCTGGTATGCGCTATAGGCGGCATACAGGGGTCTGACATCGGTGACCCGGCGACGGCGGTGTCTGCTGCGCCGGTCGCGTCGACACCGCCGCCCTTACCGCTGCCGGAGCAGGGCGCGCGCTTCTCCCACGTGGGGCTGGAAGAGGGGCTTTCGCATGGGTTGGTGCTGCGCGTAGTCCAGGATCAAGAGGGCTTTATCTGGTTCGCCACCTCCGGCGGGCTGAATCGCTACGATGGCGAGAGCATCGTGGCCTACAAGCATGATCCGAATGATCCGGGCAGCCTGGGAGCCAATTCGATCTGGAGCCTGTTGGTCGATAGCGAGGACATTCTCTGGGTCGGCACCGAAGGCGGCGGGTTGAACCGCTTCGTGCGCGAGGAAAATCGCTTCGTGCGCTACCTCCCCGATCCTGCCGATCCCTACAGCATCAACGACAACCGCATCACCAACATCTACGAAGACCGCGCCGGCGATCTCTGGATCGGCACGGCGATCGGTGGGCTGAACCGCCTGGAGCGGGTTACCGGATCCTTCACCCATTATCAAAACGATCCCAATGATCCCACCACAATCAACAGCAACGGGGTGATGGGCATCCATGAGGACCGCGCCGGTATGCTGTGGGTGGGGACGCCGGTCGGCCTGAATCGCCTTGACCGGGCCACGGGCCGCTTCACCCGGTATGAGCCGAATCCCGACGATCCGTACAGCCTGGGCGCGAACGCCGTCTGGGCCGTCCTGGAGGATCGGCAAGGAACGCTGTGGGTCGGGACGGCGGGTGGGGGGGTGGACAGTCTGGATCGGGAGACGGGGCGCTTCACCCATTATCGCAATCGCCCTGATGACCCCACCAGCCTGAGCCACGATATGGTCTTCACGCTCTACGAGGATCGAGCCGGCGATTTGTGGATCGGCACGTACGGCGGCGGTCTGAACCGGCGCGATCCCGTGACCGGGCGCTTCTACCGCTATCAGAACGACCCGGCCGATGCGTACAGTTTGAGTGCCGACCATGTGCGGGCGTTGTTTCAGGACCGCGACGGCAATCTCTGGATCGGCACCGAGGGGCAGGGCGTCAATATGCTCGCGCCGCTCTACAAGCCATTTGTGCATTACCGGGCCGCCACGCCTCCCGCGCCGGGATTGAGCAACGCGTTCGCCATGACGCTGTTGGACGATGGGGCAGGCAGCCTGTGGATCGGAACGTTGGGTGGCGGCGTCAACCGGCTGAATCTCGCCACGGGACAGTTCGAATTCTACCGCCACGATCCGGCGAATCCGCGCAGTGTGAGCAGTGACAGCATCTATGGCATCTTTGCGGATCGCCAGGGCACGATCTGGGTCGGCGCGGCGAATGAGGGTCTCAATCGCTGGGAACCGCAGACGCTGACGTTCGCCCGCTACCGCTACGATCCCAAAGACCCCCACAGCCTGAGCAACGACAGCATTTACGCGGTGTACGAAGACCGGCGCGGCAATTTGTGGGTGGGGACCAACGGCGGCGGGCTGAATCTCATGGATCGGGCCACGGGACAGTTTCGTCATTTCCGCAACGATCCCGCCGACGCGACGAGCCTGAGCAACGACCGGGTCACACTCGTCTACGAAGATTCCGTGGGCGTTCTGTGGGTAGGCACGGCTGGCGGGGGCCTCAACCGGATGGAATGGGCCGGTGGGGATGTGCCGGCGCGCTTCACGCGCTACCAGAACGTCCCCGGCGTGACGCAGACCCTCAGCAGCGACGTGGTTTTCACCTTGTATGAAGACACCTCCGGCGCGCTCTGGGTGGGCACGGCCGATGGCTTGAACCTCTTTCAACGGGATACCGAGACGTTTGCGCACTATGGCGAGCGCGATGGCCTGCCCAATGCGCTGGTCGCCTGTATTCGGGAGGACGCGCAGGGCAATTTGTGGCTGAGCACCGGGCGCGGGCTGGCGCGCTTTGATCCGCGCGTGGGTAGTTTCCGCACGTATGACCAAAATGATGGCCTGCAAAGCAACCAATTCCACCAGGGTTCTTGTACAGGGGGGCCGCAGGGCCGGTTGTATTTTGGCGGTGCCAATGGCTTCAATGCGTTTGACCCGGCGCAGATCACGGACAATCTCACCCCGCCAGCCATTGTGCTGACTGCGCTCGCGGTGGGCGCCGATAACCGGCCCGTCCCGCTGCCCCTGGCAGTGGATCAACCGTTGGTCTTGCAGTGGCCCGACAGGTCTCTGGCTTTTGAGTTTTCAGCCCTCAACTACATCCAACCTTTCAAAAACACCTATGCTTTCCGGCTGGAAGGCTTCGACGCCGATTGGAACTACACGCAGCAGCGCTCTTTTGGCCGCTACACCAACCTGCCCGGCGGAACCTACGTGCTGCATTTGAAAGGCGCAAACAACGATGGTGTCTGGAACGATACCGGCGTCGCGCTGACCGTACGGGTCATCCCGCCAATCTGGGAACGGTGGTGGTTTATTGGGTCAATCGTGGCGCTGCTCATCGCCGCCACCGCAGGAATTTTTGCCGGGCGCATCAAGGCCGTCGAAGCCCAACGGCGGCAGTTGGAGGCGGTGGTAGAGCAACGCACCGCCGAACTGCGTACCGCCAACGCCAGCCTGCAAGAATACACGCATGAGTTGGAGCTACGTAACACCGAGTTGGATGCCTTCGCGCATACCGTCGCTCACGATCTGAAAAACCCGTTGGGCATTATCGTCGGCTTTAGCCTGTTGCTGGAATCCCATTTCGATGAGCTGTCCTCTGACGTCGTGTTGGAGAACATCCAGCGGATCGCGCGCACCAGCAGAAAGATGGACTATATCATCGAGGAGATGCTGCTGTTTTCCCGGATGCGTGATGCGCAGGCCGTCGAAACACAGGCGTTGGATATGGGCGCGGTGGTAAACGAGGCGTTGGAACGCTTACGTGCCATTGGTGGGGATTCGCAGGCCGAGATTCACCTACCTGACCGTTGGGAGGTGGCCCTGGGCCACGCGTCGTGGGTCGAAGAAGTGTGGGCCAACTATCTCAGCAACGCCCTCAAGTACGGCGGCAGCCCGCCCCGCGTGGAAGTCGGTTGCGCGCGCTTGGAGGCGGAGTTACCGGATCTGGCATCAGCCGCGAACGCCTGGCAAGCCAAGATTCCTCATCCGCAAGGGAAAGTCGTCTTTTGGGTACAGGACAACGGCGCCGGCCTCACACCTGAAGAGCAAGGGCGCTTGTTTACCATGTTCACCCGCCTGGATGCCATCCACGCCAAAGGCCACGGTTTAGGGCTATCCATTGTGCGGCGCATCGTCGAAAAACTGGGGGGTGACGTGGGCGTGGAAAGCGCGCCTGGAATCGGCAGCCGGTTCTGGTTCACGCTGCCGGCTGCTGCGGATGATGTGGCGCGCCAATGAAAAAACGTCGTGCTTCCTGGTGGTGTATGCGCAAAAATGCCCGGATATTCCTGCTGCTGTGCGCCGTTCTGGCTTTGTCAGGTGGATGCACGCTTGTGCGCATTGCGGCGGAGCGCGCGAGCGTGGAAGATCAGCGGCAGCCGAGACTGGTTTCAAGCGCCAGGGCTGACGAATTAGTCCCGGTCGCCTACCTGCCGCTGGTGATGCGTTCTAACCCGACGCCTGTCATTGCCGATTGCGCCGTTTTCCCTGCCGACAATATCTGGAACACGCCCGTTGATACCCTGCCTGTGGACGCAAATTCCGCTGCCTACGTCGCCACGATTGGGGCGAACGCGCAGGTGCACGCGGATTTTGGCTCTGGGTTGTGGGAAGGTGGGCCAATCGGCATCCCTTATGTGACGGTTCCAGGGACGCAGCCCCGTGTGCCGGTGACGTTTGAATACGACGACGAGAGCGACGCCGGCCCCTATCCCGTCCCGCCCGACGCGCCCATCGAAGGCGGCGCAGATAGCGACGGCGACCGGCATGTGTTGGTCGTGGATCGTGACGCCTGCGTGTTGTACGAGTTGTACTACGCTTTTCCAATCAACGGCGGCAGCGCCTGGACCGCCGGTTCCGGCGCGATCTTCGACCTTTCCAGCCACGCGCTGCGCCCGGCGACGTGGACCTCCGCCGATGCTGCCGGGCTACCTATCTTGCCGGGTCTGGTGCGCTACGAGGAAGTCGCCGCCGGGGAGATTCGCCACGCGCTGCGCTTCACCGCGCCGCAGACGCGCCGCGCCTACGTTTGGCCCGCACGCCACTATGCGTCTAGCCTCACCGGGACGCAGTACCCGCCGATGGGGCAACGCTTCCGGCTGAAGGCCGATTTCAACATCAGCGGCTTCTCGCCTGAGGTGCAAGTGATCCTGCGGGCGCTCAAGACTTACGGGATGATGCTCGCCGATAACGGATCATCCTGGTACATCTCTGGCGCGCCGGATGAACGGTGGAATAACGATGCGCTACACGAACTGCACCAGGTCACGGGGGCGGCTTTTGAAGCGGTGGACGTTTCGGCGTTGATGATCAACGTGGATTCGGGGCAAGTGAGAAAATGAAGGGCGGCTAATCGCTTTCCTGGCGCAGGTAGTGGATCAGGCGACTCAACCCAAAAACGGCAGCCAGCCCTAGCACAATGACAACGCTGAACCGCAGCGTCAGCTTGACCGTCAGCGCCAACACGCCCAGGAGCAGCCCTAACCCGCCGACGATGCCGAGACGTTGCAAGTGCGCGCGCTCCAATGCCCGCGCATTTTCGATGTTTTGCGTGTCCTGCACGTGGGCGACGAAGTGGCTCAAGTCCCAGGCCAACAGCGCCGCCGTGACCCCGCCCAGCAACCAGCCGCTCTTCACGCCGTACCATGCGCCGAGCACCGCGCCGACCACAAAACACAGCATACTCAGTGCAGCCACGCTGGGTTGCCTGTACCGCTGTCCAACTAACCAGAGCAAGCCCAGTGCGACAAAGAGCAGCGCGCCAAGTAGCTGGTTGTTGAACCCATACCCTGCCGCCATCGTACCAGCGGCGATGATGGTGCTGAAGGTCAGAATTCGCGTGGGCAGTTTCACCGTTCGATCCTCACGATGCGGATTTGCGGGGACGGGCGCACCAGCGACGCGCGCATCACCTTGTCAAAGGGCTGATCAACCTTCCAATCAACAACCTGGATGCCCACCCGTCGCAGGCGGCGCAGCATCAACTCGCGCTCGATGCGGGTGATGCGCATGGCGAACTCAATGGCGGTGTCCTGTTTATACTGCTGCGCCTCGAACGTCACCGGGTCGGGGCTGACGACCAGCACCTGGTAGCCGCGCGCGCGCAGCCGGGTGAGCACCGGCACGTCATCCTCGCGCAGGGGACTGACCAGGACGATCTGCGATTTCGCCGGGAAGAAGCGCACCGGCAGATAGTCCAGGCTCTCGAAGACCAGGCTGTCGCCAGTGCGCGCGTGGGCGAGCGCGTGCATGATGCGCTCGCGTTGCACTTTGCCGTAGCCAGGGTAGGTCATCTCCAGCCCGCGCCCGTAGACCAACATTCCGACGCGGTTGCCGTCGTCCAGGAACGTCTCGGCCAGCCCCGCCGTCGCACCGATGGCATACTCAAAGAGTGAGTTCTGATCCACAAAGACGTTGTTGTGCTGGCGGGCGTCCAGAATCAGCCCCACGTCGGCGATACGCTCCATCTCGAACTCGTTGGTGAAGAGCGCGTGCTGGTGGCGGGCGCTGGCGCGCCAGTTGATCCAGCGCAACGGATCGCCCAGTTGATATTCGCGCACGCCGAAGAAATCGGTGCCCGAACCGGCCAAGCGGGAGGGGATGGGGCCAGCATAGCCGCGCGTGCGCAGCGGGCGGATGTCGAGGTGCTTCAGCCGCAGCGATTCGGGGAAGACCATCAGGTTGCCGGGCACTTCCAGCCAGCCGCGATGCTGAAACAGCCCCAGATGCTCGTTGACGGTCACATGCAGGTAACGGAAAGCGTAGTTCCCGCGTTTCCCCTGCACGGTATAGCGACACTCGATCACGCCGTTGGCCGGCAGCGCCGTCTGAAGCCAGGGTTCACCGTCGGTGATGGTCAATCCAGCCGGTACATCATCCTCGATCAACACTTCCTCCAGCCGCCCGCCCTGGTTGGTCACTGTCAACGTGACGACGACCGGCGTATCGTGGTTGACCGTCGTCGCGCTCAGGGTGCGGGTGACGACCAGCCGGGGTTTCTCCGGGCTGTAGATGAACGCTGCGAGCAGGTAGATGGCCAGCGGAATGGCGAACGCTACCACGCTGCCGCGCAGCGTGGCTAACCCGGCGATAATCGTCCCGTAGACCAGGACGCTCAAGAACAGCAATCTACGCATACTGTATCCGAGGCTGTGACTGTGACGCGCGATCAGCGCCGCATAAAGCTCTGAATGACCGGCACGGGGATCATCCGCAGCAGTTCCGCGACGACTTCGGTCGCGGCGTGCCGCTCGGTCCAGAGATCGGGTTCCAGGATCAGGCGGTGGCTCAGCGCCGGCAGCGCGAATAGCTTCACGTCGTCGGGGAGCACGTAGCCGCGCCCCTTCATCGCCGCCCAGGTGCGCGACAGCTTGAGCAGCGCCAGCGCGCCGCGCGGGCTGGCGCCCACGGCGACGTAACGATGCGTGCGCGTCGCCCGCGTCAAATCCACGATGTACTGCTCCACGTCGGCGTCTACGTGGACGTCTTCAATCGCCTCGCGCATTGCCAGTAGCGTTTCGGTGTTGATCACCGGCTCCAGCGAGAAGGTGTCTTGCCGGCGTTCGCGGCGGCGGCGCAGAATTTCCTGCTCGTCCTTTTGATCGGGGTAGCCAATCGCCAGCTTCATAATGAAGCGGTCGAGTTGCGCTTCGGGCAGGGGGAAGGTGCCTTCATATTCGATGGGGTTCTGCGTGGCGATCACGATGAACGGCGACGGCAGCATCATCGTCTCGCCTTCCAGCGTCACCTGGTATTCCTGCATCGCCTCGAGCAGCGCCGATTGGGTTTTGGGGGAAGCGCGGTTGATCTCGTCGGACAGGATGATGTTGGCGAACAGCGGCCCCTTGCGCAGGGAGAACTGGTTTTGCGTGCGGTCGTAAATGTAGCCGCCGGTGATGTCGCCGGGCAGCAGGTCGGGCGTGAACTGGATGCGCTTGAACGACAAGCCCAGCGCCGTGGCGAAGCTGTTGGCGATGAGCGTCTTGGCGAGGCCGGGGTAATCTTCCAGCAGCACGTGCCCGCCAGAAGTGAGGATGGCGGCCATGATTTGTTCCAACACGTCCCGTTTGCCGACGATAGCGCGTTCCACTTCTTTGAGCACGCGATCGGTCAATTCGGCGACTTGTGCGATGTCGAGGATCATAATTTTAAACCTCCAATTGATCTTCTAAGAATTTGATGATGCTTTCTAATTCAACGTCCAGTTGAGCGGTCAGCGGTTTTTCCAATCCTAGCAGACGCTTCACCCTGGTGAGAAAACTTGGCGCGGTGCTGACATTTCCTGGCCTCAGCCGCGAGAAGAGGTAATCTCGCACCAACGGGGGCAACTCCATGTCCCCTTTTTCGAGACGGTGTTCGACATCTCTGAGGCTGAGACGTTCTTCGTGTGACAATACGTCCAGGATCAACTTCCCAATGAAATAGCCGAAGCGATGCCGGGAATACTTGCCCTCCAACAGCATCGAGATGCGCTCATTCCACACGGTGATGCGTCCGAGTGGTACGCGCGTGGATTGCGGTGGCGCGGGCGGCGGCGGACGGCGCTCGCGGTCCAGGCTGCGCATGGCGATAATCAACGCGATGGCGAGCAGCCCTGTCAAAAACCAGATTTGCGGGATGCTTTTGATGATCAGTCCGATGAGCCAGAAGGTGTACGAGAGCGGCATAGCGAGCACATCGCGGACAAAATTTCGCAGGCCGAGCATAAGCAGCGCGATAAGCGGCAATCCGACGAGCGGCGCCCACCAGAAACGTTGGAGGAGATCCTTGAGGGTGTTTTCTGGGGGTTGCTCGTTCATAATGACGCCTCCGTTGCGGCAGCGACGATGGCCGACAGGCACGCGACCGCGCGCTGCTCTTCCGCCGGACCGGGGTCGCGGTCGCCATAGCGCGCATCCTCGAACAGGCGCGTGAGTTGTTGAATCGGTCCCTTGGGTAAGCCCGCTTTCACCAGATGCTCTTCGAATTCGTGGCTCGTCATCGTGCTGCCGCGTTGGATATTGCGGTTTTCGGCGATGACGCGGCTCATCTCGACGTAGCAGCGGATGACGGCGTTCTTCACGCTCCCGCCGGCCTGGATGGCGTCGAGCGCATCCTGCGCCTCACGCGCCAACTCGACGAGGGCGCCATCTTTTGGCAAACGACTGCGCCGCCAGAGGATGTAAAGCGTGCTCAAGATGATGATGGTTAAGACAATCGCCAGCGCCAGACTCAGCGTGTTGGTCAGGTCTTGCATATCGCCCGGCACAAATTCTGGCGGCGCTTCGAACGGCATCTCTTCCATCGGTGAAAGCTGGGTGGTTGACTCATCCGGGGTTTGGATGAGGGCAGCCTGGCGTTCGAGCACCACGGACATCAACAGCATGAAAAAGATGAGTTGCACAATGGCGCGCAGAGCGCGTTTGCGACCTTCTTTGGTGAAGAGGATGTAGATGAGGGTGATGGGCAGCAGAATCAGCATGAAAATTCTGAGAATGGTGACCAGGAGCGTGCCGCCCCCTATGCTACCCACTGCCCCCGGTTCTGCGCGCATGGCGAGCAACCCCCAGGGGAAGGGTTCCCCAGGCAGCAGTTCCAGGTCTGTGAGGCTGCTGGACAACAGCAGGAGAGCAACAATCGCAACGCCCGCGGCCAGGAGTATCCAGAGTTTCTTGCGCTTTGCCATAAAGTGGCATTATAGCACGAAATGCAGTCTGCAAAAGTCTCATAGACGAATGTGGTATACTGTCTGCATCAATCCAGAAGATGGGCAAACTGACAGTTTGCGTTACGGAAGTGCTTTCAAGGGGGAGATGTGGCGGCGACTCAAGAACCGCAGCAGACGCATACTTACGGCGTGACCCGCGCCGGCGTGTTGGTCGTTGCGGCCTATATCGCGGCGCAGATGCTCGCCGACATCGGCAGCCTCAAAATTGCGCTGGTCGCAGGCTTCAGCATTGACGGCGGGACGTTCATCTACCCGTTCACGTTCACGCTGCGCGATATGGTCCACAAGCTGCTTGGGCGCGCAGCGGCGCGGACGGTCGTGATCGCGGCGGCGGTCATCAACGTCGTGATGGCGGCTTACTTTGCCTTGTTGAGCGCGCTCCCGGCGGATCCGACCTGGTCGCTGCAAGACGCCTTTGCCGGTGTGCTCGCGCCAGTATGGCGGATCGTGGTCGCCAGCATCGTCGCCGAGGTGCTCAGCGAGTTGCTGGATACGGAGGTTTATCACCTGTGGGTGACACGGGTGACGCGGCGCTACCAGTGGGCGCGCGTGTTGATCAGCAACAGCTTCAGTGTGCCGCTGGATAGTCTGGTCTTTTGTTGGGCGGCGTTCGGCGGTGTGCTGCCGACCGCCGTGGTGTGGTCAATTTTCTGGGCCAACGTGCTAGTCAAGGGTCTGACGACGTTGGTAGGATTGCCGGGGATTTACTTAGTTAAAGGAGAATAGCTGTTGGGAAAGCAAGGTAAGCACAAAGAAGAAACGCCGCTGGATGAGGATGCCTCGTCGTTGGCGGTGATCGAGCAATTTTTGGCTGATTCGGGCGGCGCAGTGGTGACGGAAGGTGAGCCTGCCGCCGATTGGCATGATGAGGTGTTGCCCGAGGGCCATCAATCGGGCTTTGTGGCGGTCATCGGGCGGCCCAACGTGGGGAAATCCACGCTGGTGAACGCGCTCATCGGCCACAAAGTCGCCATCGTCTCGCCGAAACCGCAGACGACGCGCAACCGCATCACCGGCATCCTCACTGCGCCGGCGTACCAGATGATCTTCATTGACACGCCGGGCATCCACAAAAAACCGGGGCACAAGCTGAACGTGCTGATGATTGAGCAGGCCGTCGCCGCCATTCCGAACGCCGATGTCATCCTCTTTGTTGTGGATGTCGCGGTGGGGCCGCGGGAAGAGGACGAGCACATCGCCGAGCTGCTCAGGGCGAAGGCGCAAAAGCATCCGGTGATTTTTGTGCTTAACAAGATGGATCAACTGAACATCGAGGAGGCCAAAGGGCGCATCGAGAGTTACTGGGCGTTGCTGCCGGGTTACGCCGATTCCATCCCCGTGAGCGCGCTGGAGGGGACGAACCTTGATTTGCTGCGTGAGCACATCCTCAAGTTTCTGCCCGCCGGTCCGCGCTACTATCCCGGCGACCAGATCACCGACCAAACCGAGCACCACATCGCGGCGGAACTGATCCGCGAGGCGATGCTGCGCTTCACGCACCAGGAAGTGCCGCACGCGGCGGCGGTTTTCGTCGAGGATTACCACGAGCGTGAGAACGGCGTGCTGTACGTCTCGGCGACGATCTGGGTGGAGCGCGATTCGCAGAAGCCCATCGTCATCGGCAAGCAGGGTCAACGGCTCAAGCAGATCGGTACGGCAGCCCGCGAGGAGCTGGAGCGTTTTATCGGAGGCAAGGTTTACCTGGAGTTGTGGGTCAAAGTGCAGCCGCAATGGCGCGACCGCGACGGGCGACTGCGCGAATTGGGGTTCTAGTGCGTAAAACGTAAAACGTAATGAATTGTCTACCACGTTACGTTTTACGTTTTAGGGATGATTTACGCTGTGAGCACCTCGACGCCATCTTCGGTTACGAGAACGGTGTGCTCCCATTGCGCGGAGAGCGAGCCGTCGGCGGTGATGGCGGTCCAGCCATCGTTGAGCGTCTTGACCTGGTACGTGCCCACGTTGATCATCGGCTCGATGGTGAAGGTCATACCGGGGACCAATTCGACGCCAGTGTGTGGCACGCCGTAGTGCATCACGTCTGGCGCTTCGTGGAAATAAATACCCGTCCCATGTCCCACGAAAGCGCGCACGACGGAGTAACCGTGGCTTTCGGCGTGCCGCTGGATGGCGTGCCCGACGTCGCCGAGCCGGTTGCCCGGCTTCACCTGCGCGATGCCGAGTTCCATACACTCCCGCGTCACCCGCACCAGTTTGCGCGCCTCTGCGGAAACCTCGCCGATCAAAAACATACGGCTGGAATCGCCGTAATAGCCGTCGAGGATCGTGGTCACGTCTATGTTGAGGATGTCACCCTCGCGCAGCACCCGGTCAGGACTGGGAATGCCGTGGCAGATCACCTCGTTGATTGAGGTGCAGACGCTCTTGGGGTAGCCGCGATAATTGAGCGGCGCGGGGATGGCGCCGTGAGCGAGCGTCATCTCGTGAACCCATGTGTTGATCTGCTCGGTGGTGATGCCGGGCCGGATGCGCGGCGTGATGGCGTCCAGGATGTCGCGGGTGAGGTGGCAGCTCTTGCGGATGCCGGCAATCTGCGCCTCGGTCTTGATGATGATTTCCCGCTTGTTCGCCTGCTTTTGACGGTGACTGTACGCCTGCGCGACATCCTGCGCCGTCTCGTCAGCGGTTTTCTTCGTGGTTCGTAACCAGCTCATACTGTTGCGTTTTTGCATTGTGTACCTCTCTATAGGTAGACGGTAGACAGTAGACGGTAGACGGGGGGATGAAACCCCGTTTACCGGCTACTGTCTACCGTCTACTGTTTCTCGCGCTTCCCAAAACGCGGCGCGATAGTTGTCAAATGCGCCCGTCAGAACGGCGGCGCGACATTCTTTGATGATCGTCAGCATCGTGTGCAGGTTGTGGATAGTGAGTAGTGTGGCGCCCAGGATTTCTTGGGCGACGAACAAATGGCGGATGTAAGCCCGGCTGAAGTGACGGCAGGCGTAACATTCGCACGTGGCATCCAGCGGGGCGGGGTCGTCGGTGTGACAGGCGTTGCGCATGTTGAGCTTGCCTGTGCGCAGCAACGCCTGCCCGTTGCGCGCCACGCGCGTCGGCAGCACACAGTCGAAGATGTCAATGCCGCGCGCGACGCCTTCCACCAGGTCCTCCGGCGTGCCCACGCCCATCAGGTAGCGCGGCTTGTGCTCCGGCAGCAGCGGTGTGGTCGCGTCGAGGGTGGCATACATCTGCGCTTTCGTCTCGCCCACCGACAGGCCGCCGATGGCGTAGCCGGGGAACTCCAGAGCCGTCAAGAAACGCGCGCTCTGCTCACGCAAGTCGGGGAAGATGCCGCCTTGCACGATGCCGAAGAGCGCCTGATCCGCGCGGGTGTGGACAGCTTTGCAGCGTGCGGCCCAGGCGTGCGTGCGCGCCAGCGCGCGGACGTTGTAGTCGTAGTCGGTAGGCGGGGCGCACTCATCGAGCACCATCGCAATATCTGCGCCGAGATTCTGCTCGATCTCGACGACCCGTTCCGGCGTGAAACGGTGCTGCCGCCCGTCAATGTGCGAGCGGAAGGTCACGCCGTCGTCGTCAATCGCGCGCAACGGCGTCTGTCCACGCCCGCCGCCGAGGCTGAACACCTGGAAGCCGCCGGAATCGGTGAGCAGCGGCCCTTCCCATCCCATAAAGCGGTGCAGGCCGCCCAGCGCGGCAATTCGTTCGTCGCCGGGTCGCAGGTACAGGTGATAGGTGTTCGCCAGTAGCAGCACTGCGCCCACGTCAAGCAACTGCTGCGGTGTGACGGCCTTGACGGTGGCCTGTGTGCCGACCGGCGCGTAGATGGGCGTCGGCAGCGCGCCGTGGGCCGTCTGAAAAACCCCCGCGCGCGCTTGTCCGTCTGTAGCAAGTAGTTCGAATGAGAATAACGTCGTCATAGTCATCAGTGGGTCATCATACCACAACCAAACCAATCGCCAAGTTGGAAGCTGGATACTGGAAGCTGGATATTGAATCGTGATTCGCCGATTCTTCCATTCGCTGATTCTTCCTTTCGCCGATTCTTCCCTTCGCTTGCCGCTCTTTAATTTTGGGATTAAGATAAGGATCAGGTTGCACAACAATTGCCGGTTTGCACAGGAGGGTAGAATGATGAAGAAACACCGCCGGAATCTGTGGACGCTGGTTGTGATACTTGTGCTGTTCGCGTTGGCCTGCAATATGCCGACGAAGACCCCTGCGCCGTCGGGAACGCCAACGCCCGGTGGGGTCGCGCTGGCGACGCCCGGCGTCACGCCGGGTACATTGACGCCGGTGGTGGGTACACTGACGCCGACGCCCACCGAAGCGCCCGCCGTCGAAGGCGAGGGCGGCTGCACGTTGAGCGCGGCCTACGTCGCCGATGTGACCATCCCCGACAATACGGTGGTTGAGAAGGGCGCCGCTTTTGTCAAGACGTGGCGAATCCGCAACAGCGGTACGTGTACGTGGTCAGAAGGCACGAAGTTCGTCTACGTCTCCGGCGAGACACTTGGCGCGCCAGCGTCCGTCGTCGTGCCGGTCACCGCGCCCAACGCGCAGGCAGACATCAGCGTGCCGATGACCGCGCCGACCGCCCCGGGAACCTATCGCAGCAATTGGCAGTTGCAGGATCCCAAGGGGAAATCTTTCGGGGGCATTTTTTACGTGCAGATCGTGATCGCCGGGACGCCAACGCCGACAGTCACGCCGACGCCCGGCGCGGGGCCGAGCAACTTCGTCGGCGCGGTCGCGGCGGATTGCAAGACCGTCAACTTTACCTGGACTGGCGCACGAGGCGAAACAGGGTATCGCCTGGAGGGTCCGGGCCTGAACGTGAACATCCCCGCCGATACCGAGACCTACGTGTGGAACAATCCGCTGTATGGCAGCGCCACCATCACACTCATTGCGCTTGGGCAGAACGCGGTCGAGATCGGGCGGGTGAGTACGACGATCAATGTGGCCTGTAGTGCAGCGGGCGTGGATTTAATCGTCGAAGCGGTGACCTTCGAGCCAGCGCCGCCGGTGGCCTTTTTGCCGCTCAAAGCAACGGTGCGCGTGCGCAACCGTGGCACCGCCAACAGCGGCAGCTTCACGGTGCGTTGGTGGGGGGGAAAGGATTTCACGTCGGCATCGTGCGAGTGGAACGTCAACGGTGTTGCTGCTGGTACGATTGCTGTCCTGGGCTGTGATAATTTCGCCTACCGCAGCCCTTACGGCAACATCGTTACCAAAGCCCAGGTTGATGTTGAGAATACCGTCACCGAAAGCGATGAGACTAACAACGTGTACGAGAGTTCTATCTCTGTTGTGAACCCGCGGACGGTCTACGATTTTGTTGACAAGGCGCCGCTCGCTACGTGGCAATCTGGCGATCCCCTCACCAGCCTCGCCTGGAATGGCGGAACCGGCGATACCCAGGGCTTTGCGCGGTATGCTACCGGACAACTGGAGACCGGCGGCGCGATTCAAGGTCAATGCCTGGAAACGCATCCCAGATGGGTTGCTAGTGGTTGGATCGCCGGATACTACGCGGACCTCTACACCAGTGGGCACTACATCGTTCAACAGGGCGATCTCTTCTACGCGACGGTGGGGCTGTTGCAGGATGCGAATGCCGGCAACGTAACGTTCAAGGTGATTCTGCGCGCTTCATCCAGCGGCGAGGTGACGATTGCACAGGTCAACGATGCGTATGGCGACGGTTTGAAGACCATCAATGTTGATCTTTCGCCGTATGCCGGGCAGGGCGCGGATATTGTCCTGCGGGTGGAGGCGGGCGATAACGCCGATCAAGACTGGGCTTGTTGGACGCGGGCGGTCATCTACCGTTATCCATAGTATAAATTTGCCCGATTGTAACAGCATGGTATACTCATTCTTAACCATTACGAATTGCAAAGTTCAGGAGGGATTATGGTAGACGCTGAGCTACTGGAAATTTTACGTTGTCCATACTGCGTGAGCGGTGAAACGCGCCGTAAGGATAAAGCAGATCCTGGTCGTTTAGATTTGCTGCGTGACGATAGCTGGCTGGTCTGCCAGGATTGTGAGCGCAAGTACCCGATTCGAGACGACATCCCTGTGATGTTGATCGAGGTGGGAGAGAAGTGGCGAGGTACGCCAGTCGCCGATTTGCCAGTTCCGCCCCCCGAGGAGGCGTAATGTCCTTACCCAAATACAACTGGCTGGTGCTGGCATTGAGCGGCGCTGGTGTCATCTTTATTCTGTTGGGATTGATGGCGTTGGCGCTTCCTGAAACTTACGAAGGTATCTACATTTTACATCTGGATAGCCAACACTCCTTTCGTTTGATGGATGTGGTGGGTGTTTTTGCCCTGGGCATGGGCGTGATCCTGAACTGGCTTGGGGGCGCGCTCTGGAAATACCAGATGCGCTTCTGACGACCGCGCCCGGCACGTATGCCGTAGGATTATATCTGGCGTGTGACGTGCGTTGCGCGATTGGCGCGTTGGGGGTGTGGACGCTTCCTGCAGGGCTTTACCTCTACGTAGGCAGCGCGTGGGGAGCGGGGGGCCTCGCGGCCCGTGTGAATCGTCACCTGCGCGGCGGCGCAGTGCGACGCTGGCACATTGACTATGTTCGTGTATGGGCGCAGCCGGTCGCCGTGTGGTTAGCGCCACACGAACACTGCGAATGTGTCTGGGCGCGGCATCTCGTGGACGCTCAAGATGCGTGCGTGATCGTTCCTCGTTTTGGCGCATCGGATTGCCGCTGCCCTGCGCACCTGCTCTATTTCGGCGCACGGTCGCTTGAAACCATCCACGTGCCGGGTGCACACCGGCAGGTGCGACGACAAGACTATTTGACTGCCGACTATCAGACTACTATGGAGGAGACATGAAAATCAAAAAGCAATTATTTGGAACGCTGGCTGATGGAACCAAAATCGCGCTGTACACCCTGGTCAACGCGCAGGGGATGACAGCGACGATCACCAACTACGGTGGCATCGTCGTCTCGCTCACCGCCCCCGACCGCGACGGCAACTTTGCCGACGTCGTGCTTGGCTTCGACACACTGCAAGAGTATGTTGAGCACAGCCCATTCTTTGGCTGTCTCGTGGGACGTTTCGGCAACCGCATCGCCAACGGCAAATTCACGTTGAAGGGCGTCGAATACGTCCTGGCGCAGAACGACGGACAAAATCACCTGCATGGTGGGCTAAGGGGTTTTGACAAGAAAGTGTGGACCGCGCAAGCGTTGGAAATGCCCGATGGCCCGGCGCTGAAGCTAACCTACACCAGTCCCGATGGCGAGGAGGGCTATCCCGGCGCGCTCTCCGTCACCGTCGTCTACGCGCTGACCAACGACAATGCGCTTGCCATAGACTACACCGCGACAACGGACAAGGCCACCGTGGTCAATTTGACGAATCACTCATACTTCAACCTCTCGGCAGGCGCGGCAGCGACCATCCTGGATCACGTTATGATGATCAACGCCGACACATTCACCCCTGTTGACGGCACGTTGATCCCCACCGGCGAGATCCGCCTGGTCGCGGGCACGCCGCTGGATTTCCGCACGCCGACGCCCATTGGCGCGCGCATCAACGCGGATGATGCGCAGCTCAAATTCGGCGGCGGGTACGATCATAACTGGATCGTCAACGGCGAACCGGGTGAATTGCGGCTGGCGGCGCGGGTCTACGAACCAACCTCAGGCCGGGTGATGGAAGTCCACACCACCGAGCCAGCGATGCAGTTCTACGCTGGCAATTTCCTGCCGCCGTCGTTAAAGGGAAAAGGCGGGCGCGTCTACGTGTGGCGCGGCGGCTTATGTCTGGAGACGCAGCACTACCCCGACTCGCCCAACAAACCCGAATTCCCATCCACGACGCTCGAACCGGGACAGGTCTACGAGACGACGACGGTTTACAAGTTCTCGGCAGACTGACCAGGGCTATAACACCCATCCCGTCTCAAGTTGTTGTTGATATGCTGGCTTTCCTGCCCCCGTCACCGGGGGCAGGAAGCGAAAAGAGCGAAGGTGGCACTTGACGAAAACTCAAAGATATGTATAATCCCTCTTGTCGGTGCGGGGTGGAGCAGTGGCAGCTCGTTGGGCTCATAACCCAAAGGTCGGTGGTTCGAATCCACCCCCCGCTACTCTTTTTGTGGCGAGGTAGCTCAATGGCAGAGCAGGGGACTCATAAGCCCTTGGTTGTGTGTTCGAATCACATCCTCGCCATTGACACATCCAGCTTAGGAACCGTTATGGCAAATCACAGTGTTATCAATCGAGTGCGTCGCGCCCGTACAAGTGCGGAGCCAGTTTGTCTGGGTCGGCGTTTTTCGATTTAGGTTCCTGACCGTCAACAAAAATGTTTTCTCAAGCCAGTCCCCAGACGAGGGGGCTGGCTTTTTTGTTGTATAAATTCAAACAAAAGGAGATGAACCCATGCAAACCGTAGAATGTCCCGAATGTGCAGCCGAGTTGGAATTGGAAGAAGGCATTGAGGAAGGCGAAATCGTCGTGTGCCCGGATTGCGGCGTCGAGCTTGAGGTCGTCGGCGTGGACCCGCTCGAAGTGGAATTGGCGCCGGAAGTGGAAGAGGATTGGGGGGAGTAGTCCTAAGTCATTAGTC
>Ga0208197_1000386_pt1 | contig 58040 bp, 44 predicted proteins | sample AD_JPNNA4_MetaG_FD_184444 | JGI IMG/M metagenome (GOLD analysis project Ga0208197, IMG submission 184444) | Active sludge microbial communities of municipal wastewater-treating anaerobic digesters from Japan - AD_JPNNA4_MetaG (SPAdes) (version 2) | ecosystem: Engineered > Bioreactor > Anaerobic...
TTGTTTGCGGATCTGCGCGTGGCGGACGTCCGCGACGGGATGGACTGGCTGATGCAACACCATCAAGGCTCGATGACGCCCGACATTCGCCCGCTGTGGCGCACGCGCGCGGTGGGCATCGCCCGCACGGCGCGCTATCTGCCCTACAAGGGCACCATCCCCACAATGACGCCGGAGGAATACACGCAATGGTCGGGCTGGTACTACAACAACGTTTGTACCTACCCCTGGATTGACGCCATCGAGGAAGGCGATTTTTGCGTCATTGATCAGAGCGGTGTCAACGCCGGGCTGATGGGGTCGAACAACACGATGGACGGCGTTCTCAAGGGCGCGGTGGGCTACGTGAGCAACGGCGGCGTCCGCGACACCGATGAGATCATCCTGCAAAAGATCCCCTTCTGGTCGAAGATGGTCTCGCAAGGGATGGTACAGGGCCGCCTGCAATTCGACGCCTACGACATCCCTGTGGTGGTCGGCGGCGTGCTCGTCCATCCGGGCGACATCGTCGTGGCCGATGGCGACGGCGTCATCGTTGTCCCGCAGGCCATCGCCAAAGAGGTCTCCATCTACGCGCACCAGGAATTGCGCAACGACAAGATTTCGCGGCGGAAGAAGTACGAGGCGCTCGGGCTGGAGCTGGATGAAACCGTTTTGCTCAATGAGTAGACAGGGCTTTCCTCCGTCTACCGTCTACAGTCTACCGAGAGAGAATACCTTTGACAACAATGCTCCCTTCAAACTACCGCCGCAATTTCCGGTGCCTGGTGACGGACTTCGCCGCTTTTGGCATCGCCATGGCCTTCTTCAGTCCGAGTACGGTCATCCCCAGCTTTCTGACCGAACTCGGCGCCTCGAACGCCACGATCGGCCTGATGTCAACGCTACAACGGGCGTGCTGGCTGCTACCACAACTGATCATAGCGCGGTATATGGCGAACAAACCGTACAAGAAACCCGCCATCCTATGGGCCGCCGGCAGCGGGCGATCGTTGCTCCTATTCTTAGCCGGGCTGGTTTGGGCCACGGGCGCGCGTCCGCCGAAGCTGATCACCGTCCTTGTGGCCATCCTTGTGTCGGCTTTCTGGATCGGAGATGGCCTGAGCAGCCTGTCCTGGTTCGATCTGTTCAGCAAAGTTATCCCTGCAAACCGGCGTGGGCGCCTGATCAGCACCGGACAAGTGCTCTCCGGCCTTTTCAGCTTCCTGGCCGGTTTTGCCGTCGAGTGGATTCTGAGCGACCGCGGTTTACCCTACCCAAGCAACTTCGCTTTGCTCTTTTTGATTGCCTTTGGGCTGTTGGCCGTTTCGTTTATCGCCATCTCTCTCATCATCGAACCCCCCGGCGTTACAGAAGGAGCCACACCCAGTTGGCGCGAGTATCTGCCCCAACTGTGGCGCATCCTCAAAACGGATCACACCTTCCGCAACTACACCATCGCGCGGCAGTTGTTCAACCTGAGCAACCTGGCCGGGCCATTCTACATGACTTACGCGCTGGATGTCCTTGCTCTACCGGCGCATGTTGCCGGACGCTATACCTCTATCGGCGTCGTAGGCGGCATTCTGGCGGCCCTCTTCTTTGGCTGGATCAACGAAAAACGCGGCACCAAGAGCACGTTACTCTATAGCATCGGCGTCACGGCGCTCATTCCGGCGCTGGCACTGGCGGTTCCTGGGCTGTTCGGCGGATCAGGACTGGGGTGGGCCTACGGGTTGGTGTTCTTTGCCAGCAACGCCTCGATGAGCAGCTTTATGCCCGGCTGGACAGCTTATGTGCTCGAACTCGCGCCGGAGGCCGAACGCCCGGCCTACGTTGGCCTGAACAACACCATCAACGGCATCTCCACGCTCTTTTCCACGCTGGGAGGGCTGATTTTGCAGTGGACAGGTAACAATTACGGCTTGCTCTTCGTCATCACCATCTTTGCTACACTCAGTGCCCTGCCGTTGAGCCTGCGGCTACGCGATCCACGTGAGCAGGCTGCTTTGTAAAATTCTCCCCTTGAATCCTGGCTGTTTTACGCTACTATAAAGGTATCCCTGGTCAACGAAGACCTCAGGAGGTACACGATGAGCGAGAGCCTGACGATACAAGCGAATACCGTTTTGACACTGCTGCGCCGCCTGCCGCCGCGCGAGCGGTTGCGCGTCATTGCGCAAGCCCTGCCAGAAGCCGAGCGCGAGTTGGAACCTTCCATTTCATCCACTACACCAGATGAGTGCGATGAGGCCACATTAACCACAGCCGAAACGGCGTGGGAATATGATTTGTTGGAGAGAGGACTGCTCTCAGAGATTCCCAGACCGCTTTCGCCTTCAGAATATCCTTTACCAGAGCCAATTACAGTTCAGGGTACCCCTCTTTCACAACACATCATTGCCGAGCGCCGCTAAATGACTACATACTACCTTGACACCAGCGCGCTAGTTAAGGGCTACGCTCAGGAAACCGGCTCAAACTGGATGCGGAATTTGCTCCATACGCCACAAACGCATATCTTCTTTACTGTGCGTCTAGCCGGCCCTGAAATGATTGCTGCCCTATATCGAAAAGTCCATACCCGCGAGCTTTCACGTTCAATCGCCGCCCGGTTAGCGCAAGACTTCAAAACAGACTGGAAACGGCGGTATCGCATTCTTGAGATTGACGCGGAAATTAGCAATCGCGCAATGGAGTTGGCCGAAAAACACGGCCTGCGCGGCTATGACGCCGTGCATCTGGCAGCGGCGCAGCTACTCCACGAATCACGGCGCGCGGCTCACCTACCCGATATGATCTTTCTGGCTGCGGACGACGATTTGTTGCAAGCCGCCAATACAGAAGGTCTTCGCACGGATAACCCAAATCACTATGCATAACTGACTTTCTGGGAAACTGTTGAGGTTCCTCAAAGGTCACTTAAGAAAAAGGCATAGGATGATCATCACAGTAACCCCCAACCCCGTACTGGACCACACGCTAACCGTGCCGAAGATCGCCTTCGATACGGTGACGCGAGCGACAGCAGTCCGCGACGATTGGGGCGGGAAGGGCTTCAACGTCTCGCGCGTACTGCTGGCGCTTGGCGTGGAAAGCACGGCGCTCGGTTTCGTCGGCGGCGCGACGGGACAGCGGCTGGCGGCGGGGCTGGCTGCGCTCGGCATCCCCACCGACTTCGTAACCATCGCCGGAGAGACGCGCACAAACATCGTCATCGCCGAGGCAGATAGCGCGCGCTACGTCAAGGTGAACGAGGCGGGGCCGACCATCCAACCGGAGGAGATCGCGCAGTTCCTGAACAAGGTCCGGCAGCGTGCCACACCCGGCGATACGTGGGCGCTCTGCGGCAGCCTGCCGCCCGGCGTCCCCGACGATTTCTACGCGCAGCTCATCGAGATTTTGCAACCGCGCGGCGTCCGCGTGCTGCTGGACACGAGCGGCGCGGCGCTGCGTCTGGGCGTGGAAGCGCGCCCGTTCCTCGTCAAGCCAAACACGGAAGAAGCGGCGGCGTTTGTTGGACAGCCTGTGGAAACTCGCGCGGATGCATTCCGCGCCGCGCACGCCTTCCTGGAACACGGCATCGCGCAGGTTGCGCTCTCGCTCGGCGCAGAAGGGTTGTTGCTGGCGACGCGCGACGCCGCGGTGTTCGCCGTCCCGCCAGAGGTTCCCGTGCGCAACGTCACCGGTGCGGGCGATGCGCTGCTCGCAGGCCTGGCCTACGCGCTCGAACGCAACATGCCCCTCGTCGAGCAAGCCCGCTGGGGTGTCGCTTCCGGGACGGCCTCGGCGATGCATGAGGGTATCGGGGTTGTCACGCGCGAGAGCGTTGAGCAAGTGTATACACAGACAACCGTCAAATATGATGCGTGATGCGTGAGATGTGACACGTGATGGGTGAAAGGCCAATCACACATCACGCCATCACCCATAACTCGACCAAAGGAGGAGAACAATGTCCAAAAAGATTCGTTGGGGGATTTTATCCACGGCGCGGATCAACCGCTCGCTGATTCCGCCGATTCGCCAATCGGAGCGCAGTGAGTTGGCCGCCGTCGCCAGCCGCAATCTGGACAAGGCGCAGGCTTACGCCAAAGAATGGGACATCGCTGCGGCGTATGGTAGCTATGAGGCGCTGCTCGCCGATCCCGATATAGACGCCGTCTACATTTCACTGCCCAACACGCTGCACTGCGAGTGGACGGTGAAGGCCGCCGAAGCCGGAAAGCACGTCCTGTGCGAGAAGCCACTCGTGCCCACGCTCGCCGAACTTGATCAGATCGAGGCAGCCGCGAAAGCGAACAATGTCACCGTGTTCGAGGCGTTCATGTACCTGCACCATCCGCAGACGCGCACGGTGCAAAAACTGGTACGCGAGGGCAAGGTGGGCCAGGTACAACTCATCACCAGTTGGTTCAGCTTCTACCTGCCGCCGGAACAATCAAGCAACATCCGCCTGAACCCGGAACTGGCGGGCGGGTCGCTGTGGGACGTGGGCGTCTATCCCAACAGCATGGTTATTGCCATACTCGGCGCAGCGCCCGTCGAGGTGTGGGCGCAGCAGACCATCGGCGAAACCGGCGTGGAGGTCACACTGCTCGGTCAGATGCGGTTTGCGGGCGGACCTGTGGCGCAGATCGCGTCCAGCTTCCGTATGCCGTTTCGCTGGGGGACGGAAATCATCGGCGACGCGGGCATCCTCACCATTCACAGCCCGTGGAAGCCCGGCGCGGACGGCAAAGCAACGCACGTCACCTTCACGCCACGCGATGGTGATCCGGAAGTCATCACCTTCCCCGCCGTTAATCCCTATCTGTGCGAAGTCCGGGCCATGGAAGCCTGCATCCTCGACAATGCTGCACCTGTCGTCCCGTTGAGCATGAGCCGCGATTTCTTGCGGAGTGTGCTGGCGCTGTATAGGTCGGCGGAATCAGGAAAACCGGTGATGCTGTAACGCCAACCGTCTGAGTACGATATGATCAACACTGTTGGAAAAAAGGCATTAATCCGGTGCGGTGTAAAAAGTTCCGAAAAACGCGGTATACTTGTAATAGAGGTGAGAAATGGAAACGATCACGATCACAATGCCGGATAACCGCGTAGGGCGGCTGAAAGAGATGGCTTCAGACTTCAATGTCACCCTTGAAGAACTCATACGCCTGAGCATCGAAAGTATGCTCTTGCAACCTGAATCAGCCTTTCAGCAAGCGATGGACTACGTTCTTGACAAGAACCGCGACCTCTATCAGCGGCTGGCATAATGCGCTATCTGACGCTCAACGAAGTCCTATTTTTGTACCGTCGCGTCATTCGGGAATCTGGTGGCGCTGCCGGCATACGCGATCTTGGGTTACTGGAGTCAGCGCTGGCACAACCACGCCAGACATTCGCCAGCGTCGAGCTTTACCCCTCAATAGCCGAGAAGGCCGCAGCATTAGGTTTTTCGCTCATCAAGAATCATCCTTTCATTGATGGCAACAAACGCATCGGGCATGCAGCTATGGAAGTGTTCCTTGTTCTGAATGGATACGAGCTTCAGGCTACTGCGGATGAACAAGAACAAATCATCTTGGATGTAGCGGCGGGACGGGTAAACCGCGATGCTTTCAATCGCTGGCTGACCGCCCATGTGGTGGAACTGATATGATCATCCGCCGCAAGTGCGTTTACAAGGGGCAAGATACAGGATGCACTACAAGACCCTGCATCTTGCTTCTTGTTTTATGCACACTTCACTGGAACGCCGTTCTGCGCCGCCGACGCCTTGATCGCGTCGTAGAGACGCGCCATGCGCAGCCCCACTTCCGGTGGGCTTGGATTGGGGAAGTCGCCGTTGCGGACGGCGAGAAACTGCTCCCACGCGCCGAGTGACGGTGGCAATGAAATTGGCGTCAGCGCATCCTCGCCCTGACGCTGCACTTCGAGGAACGCACCCCACGCGCCGGTGCGCAGAATCGCGTCCGTGCAGAAGACGCGGATGTCCGACGCGCACGAGCGCACCGTCTCCCCGCAGCCGTGCAATGTGACGAGCGCACCGGAGGCCAACCGCCCGATGACGACGGCGAGCGTCTCCACGGGGCGACCGTAGTTGTCGGTCCACGCCGCCACTTCGACGAACGCCTCGCCCGCCAGATCCGCCACGGTGTTGAGCAGATGCGCGCCTGTGTCGAACATAAAGCCGCCCCCGGCAATCTCCGGGACTTGCCGCCACTTGCCCGCCGTCCCCGGCCCCCAGCGCTGCCAGATCGTCCCGCTGATGCTGAGCAGTTTGCCCAACTCGCCGGAACGCAGCAGCCGGACCGCCTCGCGGATTTCCGGCGAGAGGCTGCCGTTGAACGCCACCACGAGTAGTTTTCCGGTGCGGTCGCGCGTCTCGATGAGGCTCAGCGCCTCGGCGGCGTTCATCACCATCGGCTTTTCAAGCAGCACATCCACTCCGGCTTCCAGGCACGCTTTGGCCTGATCGTGGTGGTAGGCGTGCGGCGTGATGATGAAGGCTGCGTCGAGATCGTAAGTCGCCAGCAGCTTGTCCAAATCCGGTTCGTTGGGCGGAACGGGTATATCGTTGAGCGTGAAAATCTCCGCCGTCGCCGCCAGCGCCTCCGGCGACGGTTCGCAGAGCGCGACGATCTCGGTGGTGTCACTTTGCCGCAGGATGTTGCGCAAGTGATGCCGCGCCATTCCGCCGCAGCCAATCATAGCCATACGGACTTTTTTCGTCATTGAAGACCTCCGTGTGTAAAATACACACCTGACGGGTTTCAAAAAACCTGTCAGGTGCGGGAAATCACATCCACAAAATACAATGGGTCGCGCCACAGCGCCGCCAGCGCCGCGTCCCACATCGCCGGAACGTCAATCAGGTAAACATCGGCGGCGAGGACGCGCCCACGATGCAGCTCCGATTCACCGAGTACGTCGGCGAGGCGGTCGTAGCGTTGATTGTAACCGCGAAAGCCATGGGTGCGATAAGGCTTGACCTCGGTCCGACCATCGGCATGAATCAAGGTATAAGTCAGCGGTCCGCCGAACAGATACGGCGGTTCTACAAGTTCCTCAATCGCATGGAACGAAGTATTGGGATGCAGACCACAGCCGAGCATCAACAGTTGTCCGCCCACGTCGCGCAGTTTGCGGAAGGGCGAGTGTGCGCCGCAAGGCGTGTCGTCCAGCAGATGATCGTCCAGCAGTTCCGCTGTCCGTGGGCCGACGGCACAAACGGAATGGGTGGGATGTACGCTGCGGCACGTTCCAGGGCGCAAACGGAAGTATTCGGGGATTGTCCCGACGTTAGACAGCGTATGACGCACGTCAAAGACAGGATGTGCCGGCGTGACGTGTTCGTAGCTGAGCGCGGGCATCAGGAGCGTACCTTCCGAGCCAAGCGCAGCGAGTAGCGCCTGGATCACAGTTTCAGGGCCGCCATCAACGTAGCCAAGCGCGCGGAGCGAACTGTGAACGAGCAGCACGCCGCCCTCACGCACGCCGAGCGCACACAAATCATCAGTCAGACGGCTAAATGTTTCATTCATTTGAGTTCCGTTAAACTCCGGTCAATCCGCTGAGAGCCGTGCAAACTCTTGCCAGCACCGATAGAGCGCGCGTGGAACGTGGAAGCAGCCCTTCCACTTGCCGCCTTTGAGCGGCAATAGCACGTCACCACGCCGGTTGAGATAGCCGTACCACTCGCCGTATGCGGGATCGGGGAAGCGGGCCCAGGCGTAGGCGTGAACTTTCTCGTACCACGCCCACACGTCGGCGCGACGGGTCTCCGCGTAGGCCATCGCCAGCGCGACGAGCGCCTCCAGATGCACCCACCAGAGCTTCTGATCCCACTCCAACTGCTGCGGCGGATGTCCCTGCGCGTCCATAAAGTAAAAGATGCCGCCGTACTCCGCATCCCACCCAAACTCCAGAATCCGCAGCATCGTCTCCGTTGCCTGCTCAACTAACGACTGACGACTAACGACTGAAGACTCCCGCCGCGCAATGTCAATGATGAACCACATCGCCTCCAGCCCGTGACCGGGGTTGAGCAGCCGCCCCTCGAAACTGTCCACGTGACTGCCGTCAGGCGCAACGTTCTCGAAAATCAGGCCGGTTTCGGCGTCGAGGAACACGTCCATTACCTCGTGAACGCAGGTGTCAATCGTGCGCGTCACCTCGTCGGGTGGGAGCAGCGCCTCCAGTTCGAGCGTGAGATTGCAGAGGATCATCGGCAGCGCGAAGCCCTTGAGCGGGCGCGCGCCGGGCACGAGCTTGTTGTACGGCCCTTTGGGATTGTCGCGGCGGCGCAGGATGTTGTGATACGTGCGCAACGCCAGGTCAGCGTCGGCTTGATCGCCGGTCGCCAGCGTCAGTTGCCCGAACGCCATCGCCGCGAAGCAGTCGGAGAAGATGTTGTAGGGCTGCACCAGCGGATTCCCGGCGCGGTCGAGGGCGAAGTACCAGTTGCCGGCGGCGTCCATGCCGTGGGCGCGCAAGAAGTCCGCGCCGTGGCGGGCGATATCCAACCACGCAGGGCGTTGCTCCAGCCGATTGTAGAGCGTCGCAAACGTCCACACCTGCCGCGCCTGTAGCCAGACAAATTTGTCGGTGTCAAAGACGCTGCCATCTCGGTCCAGGCAGGTAAAATAGCCGCCATGCTCGCGGTCAACAGAGTGTCGTTCCCAGAACGGGATCACATCCTCCAACAAAGCCGCGCGATATTGCTCTGCATAACGTTTTGCATCCATATTCCCTCCCCAAACCCCCACTTCTCCCCTTTCTATTGAGATGATGCTAACTACTCATTGAACGCTGAAAGCCAATGACTAAACGCCAACTGTTTGAAAAAGCTAACCGTTTTGCCGGTATGTAAATCCCACAAGAACAAGGTATACATATCCCCACCGTAACTTCTAAGGCTATAAACGGCATATGCGCCCATAGGGTGAACATCGAGGACGGTCGCCACCGACGGCAACGTGAGCGCACGCGTGATCTGGCCCGTCGCCAACGCGATCACGCGCATTTCTGTCTGCGGTTTGGCTTGCGGTTGGTAGGCGATGACGGCAATCTGCGCACCGCCCTGCGCGCTATCACGGCTCAACGCCGCACTCGCATGGATACTAGGATGCTGCCAGTCGCCCATTGGAATCTCAGCCATAGAACGGGCGTAAATTGTCGTCCCATACGCGGGATTGTCGGCCACTGTCAAGACCACAAACTTGTGCCCGGACGGATAGGGTTGCACAGCCACCGTCACGGCATCGGTCTGGCGGTAGAGCGCCATCGGTTCGCCGGAAGGCAAAGCGCCAACGATTTTGCCGCCGGGCAGGGACACATAGTCCAGCCCCGCGGCCTCGAAGCCAAAGCCCTCCATCTCCGTTTTGACGCTCACATAAGGCGCCAGTGGGTGTTTGTTGAGCGGCCCACACTGCACCCCAGGTAGTCGAATCTCCTTGACCTGAGCAGCATCAAACACATCCCGCGCGATCAGAAGCGTATAGGGATATTCCGCGTTCTCGCTCTCGCGCGTGGTGAAGCACATCCGTTGGTCGGCGTCATAGGTCGCAGGATCCGGGACGCCCCTTTTGCCGGTTTGCACATCCCATGCAATCAAAGCACCATTTTTCTGTCGGATAAGGGCCGTTCGCCCATCACGGGCGAGGCCGATAAATTGTCCTGCCATGTGAAAACGCAGGTGTAGAGGCGCCATGGTCCAGACCTTGACCTTACGCGCCATTGCGCCGATGAGCGCGTCGCCGCGCGGCGTGAAGAACACTGGCGGTCTATAATGTAGCTCTGCGTTGAACCCGCTCATAACGTGACCCCAAAATGCTCGCAATAGCGCCGGTACAAATGTCCCGCCTGCAAGTAACAGGAGTTGGGACTCATAAAATGGCTGAATTCGAACGTGATCGCCTTTTCAACACCTACCTGCGCGGCGGCCTGGAGCTTGAGCAGCAGCTTCTCCCACTTGATCGGCAGGAATTTGATCGGCATGTCGCGGTCGAAGGTCTCGCTGTTGGTCCAGCAGCGCAGGCCGTGACGGTCGGCCAGCTCCTTGTTGATCGCCAGATAGGTCGGCAGCTCATGGAAGTCCACGTGCCCGTCCTGGAACGCAACGATGTCTACCGCGCCGCTGATGCCGGCCATGATCTCGCCCCACTCGCGCGCGTGTTCTTCCGGCGTAATTCCTTGCGCCTTGCTCACATCCGCATCGAACGACCACACCGCCTTGGTGCCATCCATCCACGGAGAGATGAGCACCGGCAGATCGGCCAGGGATTTGCAGTGGCGGCCCATCTCCGCGTAGATTTCGATGATGCCCTTGACACGGCGGCTCACTTCCTGGGTGAGATACCAGCCCTTGAAGGCCGGCTTGTGGCCGTAGCGCGCCCAGACTTCATCCACCACGGCCTTGTTGAGGTCCACTTCCTTGCGATAATCCCCCTGATGCCAGTAGCGCCCGGAGTCATACGTGCCGAAGTAGAAGGCCATGCCGTGTTCCTCCGCCAGATCAAGGAACATCTCCACCAAATCCACCGGCGGGATAAAGCCCCCTTCGCGTGCGTGCAGCACGTCCGAGGGATACGTCATCCACTGCTTATGCCCGCTGCGGATGAGGATGACCGTGTCAATGCCAATCGCGCGCATCGCCGCAAAGTCGCGCGCCCACTCCCCCCGTCCCCAATTCTGGTGCGGGATGTCATGGCTGATTTCGTCGAGGAAAGTGCCTGTCAGTTTCATTTCTCTTTTCTCATCGCCAACTTTGTGAAAACATCCCGGAAAATCGGATCGCGGTTGACGTGATATACGGTACGGATGAAGTGCCGCCGGTTGTCGAAGCTCCACGTGTCCTGGTCGGTGACGATAGGACTGTGGACAAGCTGGCTCGGTGTCCAGGATTCGTCCAGCAGGTACGAAATCGCCGCGATGTCCCAGATCACCTTCGACCAACCGAAATGGTCGGCGTGGTAGCCCTTGACGGTCTCCGCCAGGTAGTCGCCGATCGCACCCTGCCCGGCGACGTAGCGTTCAATTTCGGGGATCGTAGTGTGCAGGTGCGAGACTACACCCATCACCGGAAGCTGCACTAACGGCACGCCGCAATCGAAGATCACGCGCGCCGCCTGCACGTCCTGCCACAGGTTGAACTCGTAGGTGTTGGGCCAGTGGAAGGCGTTACCGCCGAGCCACACCACAACGATGCGGCGGATGATCTCCGGCTTCAACAGAATGGCCGAGGCGACGTTGGTGATCGCGCCAATGGCGACGACGTACAAAGGATCGTCATCCACGCTGCACGCCATCGCTTTGGCGATGAGATCGCGGGCGGCGTCGCTCTCTACGGGATGCTCCCAGTCGGGCAGATAGCGGTCGGAGCCACGAAAGACGAAGCCTTCCGACGGCACATCCAACCGCTCCAGCAAGCGCAGAATCTCCTGGTAGCTCTTCTCCATCCCGTCGGCGGGGCCGGTGGAACGGTCGTTGAAGAACGGCGCAGCGTAGAGCGCCAACACATCCAGCTTCTCCGGCGAAAGCAACGCCTGCACAACGGCAAACTGGTCGTCTACCTCATTGTAAGTGTCGGTGTCGAGCACCATCTGCACCTTGCCGGTGGGTGGTTCAAGGCGGATGATGCGTTCAGCTTCAGAAAGAGGGGGAAATTGCATAAGAAACCTCCTGTCAATGGTCACATAGCCGTTAGTCTGATAGTCACATGGTCATTTTAACTGAATCAGCAACATGTCGGCATCCGGAACGGCGATGGTGGGCCAGCGCGTGAGGTCATCGGCCCAGTAGACGCCGGTGCGCAACCACAACTGCGCTATGTCCACGCCGGCAAACTGATGACGCTGCACAAAAAGATCACCGGGCACGAGAGCATGCGGAGCGATGCTCAGTCCATCTGCCACACCTAGCGGCGTGCCCTGTCCATCGAGCAAGTGCGCCATAATCGAGAAGGAGCGCCCTGTCGTTTCGGCGGTGACTCGCCACCAGGTTTCGACGGTAAGACCGTTGGCATCCGGATAAGCGAGCGTGCCCACAAAAGCCAGCGGCCCTTGAAAAGCGATAGGGGAAGCTGCCACAGGAGTCGCGACATCAGGAAGCGTGGCACCACGCATCAGGTAAACCTTCTCATTCGTCGGCACAGTCGGCGACTGTTGTGGCTCATAAAGTGAGAAAGCCGGGAACTCAGCGGTAAAGCGCCGCATATTAAACGAGAGACGTTGATCTGCCAGGCGGCGCGCCAGAAAAGCGTCCTCGGCGTGAGGCGGTGAGGGCAAGAGCGTTGGTAAAGTATGGGCTTTTTGTGGGACAAGGTAACGATGCACTGCATAAATCCCCGGTGTTGTACCACCGTCGGGATAAAGCCAACCGGTCGTGCAGTCAAAATCCACGCGACGCACGGCCACATTCCCAACGCCTTTGGCAATCAGCTCACCGGTGAGCGGCGGCACCGGTGTAGTGCATTGACTGAACCATTGCAGCGGGAGCGGATCAATGTCATACAAGAAAAAAGCGTATCCCAGGTTAGCCGTGGGGGCAATTTCGCGGAACCAGGCGTACATATCGGGCGATTCAAGCCAGCCTGCCTGTAATGTTGTGATACTGATGATATAACGCCCGGCGGGAGGATGAAAAGGCGATTTTAGAGAAGGCACTTCCTGTTGTGGGGGAAGGATAATCGCGTCAATGTCGTAAAGGCGCGGTGAAAGAAAAGCGAAGTTGTATGCAATCTGTGGCGTTGGGCCAGGATGTTCTGCCAGGTAACGTTGCAAGGCTTTGTACCCTTGTCCCCAATCTATGTTTGAATCAATCAGATAATGGTGGCCGTTTTCAGGGCCGCCAATAAGCTCGTTGAAAAACGCAATCTCGTAGGGAAAAAGACGCAACGTGCCTGCCACATACCACAATCCCAATCCCCCCATCACCCAACGCCGCCAGGAGGTTTGTCGTAGCCAATGCCAGAGACCGCCTCCGATGACAAGGTAAAAGAAAGGATGGATTGGCAAAATATGGCGGTAGCCGATGTTCATTCCCCCGGTGACGGACAAGATAGCATAAAGGAGTGGAAAAATGCCGAGGGTTACCAGACGGCGCACATCAATGGGCTTTTGGAGCAGAACGACACCGCCTAATCCCAGACCGATCAGCAATGGTAGCGGATTTTTGATCAAAAACGCCACCGGGAAATACCACCACCAGCGTCCGAGGATGCGCTCTTCCAGAGCAAAAACCCAACGCCCGGCAACGCTGTTCAGCGTTCCAAGAAAAGCGCGCCAGTGCGCCGGGGCAGGCACCGAAAAGGAGATCTCCTCGCTAAGAACGCCCCAGGTAAAGCCATAGGCCGCCCAAATGATGAATATCCCCAAGCCGCCCATAACAAAGCCGTGACACAGCAACTGTAATGTGCGGCCTTCGCGGTATCGCCAAACAATGGTGAACAGGACAATGCCGGCGACACTCGCGGCCCATATCACACCGGAACTTTTCGCCAGCATTGTCAGACCGAGCAGCAGTCCCACTCCCCACGCCAGCTTCCACCCCGGACGCCGTTGCCAGCGCCATGCAAGATAAAGCGCCGCCGTACCTAATGCCACCGTACCGACATCGGTTGTAGCTAAACGCCCATGCGCCAGCAACAGGGGATCAAAACACAACACGAGCAACGCCAGCAGCCCGGCCAGCGGATGCCACAGCTCACAGCCCCAACGGAAAATCAAAGCGCCCAACAGGATGGTTAAAAAGATTATAGGCAAACGTGCCGTCATTTCTACCTGTTCGATAGGAGTAAGATAAGCGGCAAAACTGGCAAAGTAATATCTTACCGACTCTTGCGCCCAGCCGTCCAGGCCGGTCAATGGAATAGCGGGATTAGCCCAATAAAATAGTGCGGCCTCCAGGATATTAAGCAACGGAGGGTGCCCGTGCTGTGGAAAAATCCAAAAAGCCTTTGTCCCTTCGGCCAACAGGCTGTATCCCACAGCAATGTGCGCCGGTTCATCCGAGGTCATAGAGAGTTGACGTGCACCGGATACAAGGATGGCAAAGAGCAGCCATAATAGCAGGATGGCGCCAAAACGTAGACGCATGTTCATTTTTTGACCCTACCGGCTATCATTAACGGTGATCGTCGCCACAACGATATACGTCTCCCCTGTCTTCAATGTCCACCGCTCCATCGTATCCAGCCAATACGCGCCGGTGATAACGGTGTACGTCCCAGGGCGCGCGTCTACCGGCACCGCGAGGCTATGCCGCTGCACAATCACATCGCCGGGCTGCCATTGTTCAATCGGGAAGCCCAACCCATCCCCGACGGCCACAACGCTTCCGTCCGGGCCAAGCAAGTGTGCGAGTAACGAGAGTGGACGCCCAGGCACATCGCGCACGCGCCAGGATGTGCTCAATTCCACAGATTGCCCTGGCCTAATGCGAAGCGCGTCAAGTTCGTAACCCAAAAACTCTAACGGCCCATCAACTTCTATCACAGTAAGCGAATTGGCGGACAATGTCTGATCGCGCCCTGATTGGCGATAAATCCGCGCGGCTGGATGCATCCAATGCTCTTGCTGAACATACACGAGATCGGTAGCCTGAAGGTGCTTCTCTGTCCAGGAGGCTGGCGCGCCATCGCCAGGCAGGACATACCACCCATTGCTGTTCACCGGATAGAGCCAGCTTTGCGTGCAATCAAAGGCGACGATGCGCGCATCGGCAAGGCCAAAACCGACTATGACTTGTTCCTTCGATAGAACCGGCACAGGAAGAGCACATTGCGCAATCCATGCCGGTTCTGTGGGCGGAGCCTCGACATTGTACACAAAAATGGCGTGTCCGATTGTCGTGTCGGGTTCGCGCTGCCGGAACCAGCTATAGGTATCGGGGTCCAGCAACCACAATCCATGGAAAGGGACCGCGCTGATCAAATATGTCCCTGGCGGCGGATTGAATTGGCGCGGCAAAACAATGGGAGCATCCAGGGTTGGCGGCAGCGGTTCGAAATCTATACCGTAGAGCGCCGGATCAAGCGAGGAAAACGCGGCTAAATAGGGATGTGTGATCTGATGTTCCTCAATATAAGCCTTCGCCGCTTTGAGCGCCTGCCCCCAATCTACACTCGAATCGCTTAAAATGTGATGTCCTTGATCGGGACCCCCTGCCAACTCGTTAAAATAGCTCAATTCGTAAGGGTGAATGGATAACGTCCCCACCGCCAGCCACAACAGCAACACACCCACTCCCCCCATCGCCAACATTCGCGTTCTCTGGGAAAGCCGCGCCCAAAGCTGTCGTCGCGCAAGTCCGCCGCACAACACAAATAAAAAGGGGTACACCGGCAACAAATGACGTTGTCCGATCTGAAGCGCCGAAAGAACAGCCATTACAAAGTAGCCAACAGGAACAACCAGCAATACCAGTAAATCCGGCAGAAGCCGGACATTTTTTCCCCTCGCTATCTGTCGAGCAATCACAGAAATGGCTGCCATGAAAAAGAGCAAGCTCGGCACGGGCGTCTTGACAAGAAATGCCATGAAAAAATAAGCCCAGGGATGGTTTTGATCGTACAGTTTCTCCAAAAAGTATGTGGTCTGGCCACTTTGCATATAATCGTTGATATAGGGCAAGCCCTTCCAATGAGAGGCCGCCGGGATCGGCAACCCTCCGGGCTGTAGAGGAGCATACTCGAAGAGATAGGCAGCCCAGAGTACCCCTAGGGCGAGCATAATCCAGAGGAGACCTGTCCCCACTACACCCAAAAACCAGTTTTTCTTATCACGCCAGGCCATCAAAGCCCACACAAACAACAATACTCCGGCAATACCCACGAAGTAAGGGCCAGAAGCCTTAGAACTAAATGGCAAACCGATTGCCAATCCCACTCCTATCCGCCATTTCCAGTCAGGTGCACGAAGATATCGCGCCAACGCATATGCAGCGAGGAAACCAAAAGCAGCCAGGCCCATATCCGTAGAATTGAGCCGCCCATGCGCGAGGACTGTAGGATCGAACGTAAGAAGTAGCAAAGCTATCATGCCAGAAAGGGAACTGCGCCATAGTTCACAAGCCCAGCGATATACCAACGCAGCGAGCAACACAGCGATCCAGACCACCGGCAAGCGAGTGAGCATGGTTGTGCGATCCAGACGGCCAAGCTGCACCAGCAACGCCCGCGAAAAGCCCAAAACGTCCGAGCTGCCCCATTGCGGGAAAGTCCGTGGATCAGGATGGTCCGGCGCAAGCAAGAGAGGCCAGGCCGTGAGCAAATTCACGAGAGGAGGATGACCAATGTGCCCATGCCAGAAAGGGTCACCCGTGCTCCAGTCCGAGTAGCCCACCCCAATATAGATCGGTTCATCGTAGGTGAGGGACAGAGCGTTGATACCTGATATTGCCTGAGCAAAGAAAACCAGTAGCAAGATCAGTGGCAATCCGTGTCGCATCATATCCTGAGACCTTGTGCGGAACATTACTCACGCCTTTCAAACCTGTATAGTCGTATCGTGTCGCCGGTTTGCCCCGTCGCATCAGTGATCGTCCACCGCTCCATCGTATCCAGCCAATACGCGCCGGTGATAACGGTGTACGTCCCAGGGCGCGCGTCTACCGGCACCGCGAGGCTATGCCGCTGCACAATCACATCGCCGGGCTGCCATTGTTCAATCGGGAAGCCCAACCCATCCCCGACGGCCACGGCGCTTCCGTCCGGGCCAAGCAAGTGTGCGAGTAACGAGAGTGGACGCCCAGGCACATCGCGCACGCGCCAATACGTTTCGAGGAGGATCGCATCGCCGGGTGTGACGGTCTCCGCGTGCAGTGTATACCCCAGGAAATCCAACGGCCCATCAACCTCGACGGCTGACAGCGGCGTTTCGGGCGTTGGAGCCGATCCAGACAGCCGGTACACCACGGATTCGGTCTCTCCGCCCGCCGAACGTAACGTCACATCCACCTCTGCTCTGGGTGGTACGGCGGTATCCGGCGACGCGATCAGCACCCCCGGTTGCTGTCCCGGCGGATAGACGGATGTGTGAGCACAATCGGGCCAAAGGACACGCAGATCACCCCCACCCAAACGCTGCGCCACAGTGTCTGAGGAGAAGGAGACACCAGCACAAAGCACAGCCCAGGTCGGTGTCTCCCGCGGCGGAACGCGATACAGCCACAAGGCATTGCCGAGGCGTGTGAGCGGCTCTCGTCCTCTGAACCAGGCATACGTGTTGACATCCGGCGCATAAGGCCCTTGTAGTACCGTCGCGCCGATCGCGTACAATCCCGGTGCGGGATTCCACGGCGCAAAGGCGACCGCGCGCGGGTCGGGTGGCAGAAAATCGGCGTTGATGCCGTACACATCCAACCGCGCCGGGCTGTAGTGCGCGTAATAGACGTGATCCTCGCCGTGTGCGTCCATCCACGCGCGCAAATCCCACAAATTCTGCCCCCAATCCAGGTTGGAATCCACCAGATAACGATACCCGCCCCGCGCCCCACCCGCGATCTCGTTGAAGAACGTCAGGAAATGCGGCGAGACGGCGAGTGTGCCGATGATGAGCCAGAGAAGGAGTAAGGAGTAGGAAGTAAGGAGTAAGGAGTAGGGAGTAAGAAGTAAGGAGTAAGGGGGAATGCGTGATGCGTGATGCGTGATGCGTGATGCGTGATGCGTAATTCGTAATTCGCCATTCGTCATTTGCCATTTGTCATTTGCCATTTGCCATTCGCCATTCCTACTCCCTACTCCATACTTCGTACTCCATACTCCCAATCCTACATACAGAAACGGTAGCAGTGGCAGCAAATGCCGATAGCCGATGTTGACTGTGCTAAACAGGCTAGACAGCGCGTAAAGTACAGGAAACAAGAACAAAGAAAGCCCCGGCAATGTTCGGCATGCCAGCGTTTGCACGTTTGCACGTTCAAACGCTTTAACGTTCAAACGTTTCAACATTCCAGCGTTCCAACATTCCAACATAAGACGCAGAACTGCCCAAAATCCCAGAAAGAGAATCGGCAACGGGGTCTTGAGCACAAACGCCACCGGAAAGTACCACCACCAGCCGTGATTGCTGACCCGTCCCATCAAGAAGGTCGGATGCCCCAGTTCGTAGTGCTCCCGCAGCGATTGAAAAATACGCGCATGCGTCCCGGCCGGAAGCGGGAACGGCCCCCCCGGCACCGCACTGATCTCGAATCCATATCCCGCCCACACCACAAGCGCCGCAATCCCGAAGACAACGGCCCACGTGCGCAAAACGTGAATCGTGATACGTGAGGCGTGGTTTGTAATTCGTGATTCGCAATTCGTAATTCGTAATTCTTCATTCGCCAATCCCTGGATCAACAACAGCACTCCCACCACCGGCACAAGCATCAGCGCCGACACCTTTGCCAACTGCGCCACCCCCAGCAACACCCCAACTGCCGCCATTCGCCATTCGCCATTCGCCATTCGCCATTTGCCATTTGCCATTCGCCATTCGCCACTCGCCATTCGCCACTCGCCACTCGCCGCATACATCGTCGCTACCATAAAAAACACCGCCGGCATATCCGTTGTGATGAGCGAACCATGCGCGATGCAGTTGGGATCAAAAGTGAAAAGCGTCAGCGCCAACAAACCGGCGCGCCAGCCGCCCAGGTCTTTGGCCCAGCGATAGATCAACGCCCCTAGCAGCACACTGAGCAGCAGCATAGGCACCCGCCCCGCCGTCGCCATGCGCGCCGGGTGAGGATACTGCCACACCACCGCGTCGGTGATCGCCGAGAGGCTGGCAATCTCCCATCCGTCCACGGCGCGGGGATCGGGCAGGTCAGATTGCAGCAGCAGCGGGGCCGCCGCCAACACGTTCGCCAGCGGCGGGTGGATGTGGACCGGCTGCAGGCGGAAATCGCCGGTACGCAAGGTGGCATAACCGATCGCCAGATGCGGACCTTCGTCGAAGGTGATGGAGGCGTGCGTCGCGTGCGCCATCCCCAAAGCAAAGTATATCAGCAACAGCAGCAACACTGCCGCACGGACTAGCGTCGGGTAATGTTTATGGTTGTCAGCAGAACTTCGCGAGTTTGATCCACACACAGGATGCGCTCTTTCTCTTCGTCGCGCTCCAGTCCGACGATAAGTTGATAGGTCCCCGGCGGGGTGACCGGGTTAAGATTCACATCATAATGGGCTTCAACAATCACACCCGGTTCCCACTGCTCCGGCGGGTCGCGGTGGAAAACGGTCGGCGGACGTTGCAATTCCCCGCCCCAGACGCCACCTTGCGCGTCAACCAGACGAACAAAAGGGGTAAAATCAAGCGGCGGAGCACCATCCCATACCTGCCAGTAGGTGACCACATGGATCCAGTTGCTTGGGGGATGGATCAGTTTGTCGGTCGGCGGCAAAGAAGTTGGATTCACGTGGTATCCTACCAGTGCCAGGCCGTTTTGGAAACGGGCGACAAGGGGTGTCGCGCTTTGCGGTAACGTGCAATGCCGCCAGCGTAAACTATAGCCGATGATCGCAATCTGTCCGTTATTGGGATAAGCCTCTGTAATCTGCGGATAAAGCAGCCCGGCCGCCTCGCGCATGCGGTTGTGAGGTGCCATCGCCTGATCTTGATGCAAAACCAGCCAGAGTGTGTGATAATCTGCTTTGCGTTGCAATTCTTGTTGATAGAAATTCTCAGGATTGTACGGATCAGACCCAAACCGATAAATCGGGAGCATACCTTTGTAGTAGAAGCTCAGCACCCGATTGATATAGTTGGCAAAAACTACGATGACATCATCGGGTTCGCTATGGGTTTCCAGAAAGCGGGCGGCGGTTTTCCAGTCGGTCCGTTGAAATTCAGGCTGCGTGAGGATGCGCAGGTTTGCCCAGCCGGCGACGGCGATCATACCGGCAAATCCCAGCCACAACAAGGGCTTCCAGAGCGCGCGCAACGCTTCCAAAGCCAGTGCCAACGTGATAATGAAAAAGGGGAATGAGGCACTCAAGTATTTCGGAGAGAAAAGCGGCGCCTTGAAGGAAATGGGATAAAAAATGAGGGTCGGTAGCACCAACAATCCCGTCACCCATACACCCTCTCTCCAGCCGCGTCGCCATGCCTGGAATATCCCTATGCCCAACAGCAAAGCCAGTGGCCAAAGTAATCTTTGGGGATGCTGAACCTGAAGCATAGAGACCCGCAGGGTATATTCGGCGCCCAACTCACGTAACATGTTCGGCAAAGGGACAAAGCCTTTGCTGATGTCCTGTAGGGTAAAATTGGGAAGCTGGCGCAGCACAAAACGCACAACCGGTAAATAGGGCAAGGCAATCAACACCATCGTCACCAGATAACTGCGCAGCTTATGCCAGGATTTCCAGGTTGTGATGAGGACGATGAGGCCTTGCGTGGCAATCGTCAAAGCGCCGAAGAAATGGCTATATCCCAGGAAATTGATCGTCAGGCCGTAAGCCAGCCACAAATACCAGCGATTGGCGCGCAGCGCCCTGAACAGCCAAAGCGTCGCCAGACCTGCCAGCAACATGTGCAATGCGTACATTTTGGCTTCCTGCCCCAGCCAGATAGCAAACGGCGCAATCGCCCACAGAAGCCCTGCCCAACCTGCCACTCGTCGCCCAAACCAACCACGTGTCAATTGCCAGATAACGGCAACCGTAAGCACCGAACACAGGTCGGAAAGGTAGCGAATGGCAAAAGGGCTTGCACCGGTAAGCCGCACCCACCCCCATAAAAGGAGAAAATACAGGGGGCCGTTATTCTCAGGATTGATGATCATCTTGACAGTTTCAAGGAAAGGATGATTGACAAAATAGAACGCATGCGCCTCATCTATCCACAACGACTGCCAATCCAGAGAAAATGTGCGTAGCAGGAAGGTCAAACCTACCAACAGCAGGGGAACTCTCATACGATGCCCAAACGTCGGCATAGTCACGCCTGGTCCTCCGGTCCACTCAAACCGTTCAATCCGTGTCATCCGTGTCTATTTCTTTTTGAGAAATGAGTTTAATTGACTTATCACCCCGGCAGTGTAACATGGTCTACCCTTAAAGTCAACGCTTGTCCGGGAAATACAGCTCAGTTCTCCCATCGCCAGGCTTCGTAAGCAGCTTCGCCGTTGATCAGCAACACACGCTCCACCTCCGGCCAGGTGTAACTTCCCGTAAGCAGACGGTACATGCCCGGGTCGAGTTGCTGGGGCAATGCCATCCGAAAGCGAGTTACAAGTACGTCATCATCGCGCCAGTACCAGGTCGGAACCCCCACCCCATCTATCTGCGCTACTAGCGTCTCATCCAACAAGAGGTGATTGAAAATGTGATATTCTTTCGATGCAACGGCGCGGTAGTGCCACGTGAGGGTGATATCCACATATCCTCCAGGCGTCAAGGTCTCCGTGACGTCAACGCGCAGCAGGGCCATGCCGTTCTGCCATTCCGCCAACGGCGCAGATACGGGCGCGCGCGCCTCCGTACAGTAGGTCGGCCACGGCGGATGCGCAGGGATGCGCATCGCCGCTCGCTCGGTGAGCCGATCGGCGATGGGCTGGAGATCGAGTTCGGAAGCATAGGGGGTGATCATATAACACGTCGGGCCAGGGGGGACAATCAAGCCCGATCCGGTCGGCACCACACGCACCCGGTCGCTGTGCACGAAGCTGCGTATCCAGTCAAAAGCAGAAAGGTCGCCCCCCTCAAAGGTCGTGAGCAGAATCACGTTACCTTCAGGTTCAGAAGCCAGGTAACCGGCAATCCGCTCCACCGTCATATCCATAAGCCAGGCGCGTGTGGGGGCACGAAGCAGCCCGCGATTTTCAAAGCAGATGCGGACGGTCCAAATATACGTCCACCATAGCGACAACAGCAAGATCGCCGCCACCGCCAATCGCCCCGACCAACGCCACAGTTTGACAAGCATCCCCCTCACGGGAAGAAAAAAGTTCCGAATCCCTATGCCGATCAAGACGTATGGTGCCGGGAACATGAAAAGCAAGTAGAAGTGTTGCAGATGGACATGGGTGGGCAAAAATAACGTCGGCGCCAACAACGTCCAGCCCAGTGTGAAGACCTCAACTGTCTGCATCTGCCGCTTCACAAAAGCGCGCCATCCGCTGCCCAACAACGCCAACCCTAACGCCGCCGGTACTATCCCGTAAAGCAACGGCATTTTCACCACCGACGCTTCCCACAGCGAATCACGGGGGGTCGTGAAGACCTGCCGCCCGGTCAGGAGTTCGCCGGCCAAACGATAAGTTGCCCAATTCAAGCTCCAAGAGGTATCCTGGCTCCCCATCATCAGCCGCACATCTGCGAATTGGGTTTTCACAAGATAGATCAGGTAGGGACTGAGCACCACCAGGCTCAATCCAACACCCACAACAAACCACCGCCACCGCCTGGTGCGCCAGGCCAGATAGACCGCCAGCATGCCAAGCAAGGCGGCCCAGGGCAGAGCGGCCAGGTGCACCATCCCCATCAAGGCAGCCGCTACCAGTCCCACGGTCATCCAGGCAGAGGTGGCAGGATGTTGATCTCCGGTCAAAAGTAGCAAAAACGTGGCAAAAGCTATTGTCGCAAAGGTCGAGATGAGCGTCTGATACCAGATCCAGCGGATGAATTCCACAACCCAGGGGTTGGTGGCATAAAGCAACGCCGCGATGAGGGCAGCCAGCGGGCCAAAAACCCGTTTGACGGCCCGATAAAGCAACGCCAGCGCCAGCAAGTCCAGTACAGAAAAGAACCACTTGACCGCAATCACGCGACGCACCAGCAACAGAGGAATGGCTGCCAGATAAGGCGTGATGGCCGTCTGCATCACCCCTACCGAGGATTTAATCCCCACGAGCGGGAAATCGCGGAAAGCGGCGATATTGGCCGCCGCGGCAAGGATCGAGGATTGATCGGCCCCCACCAGCGCCTCGTGGAAAGCTCCCAGACGCAACCAGGCAGCAATCAGCATGATGATCACGCCGGGCCAGCATGAAGCCATCCGCCGGCTGCCAGAGGCACGCTGTAGCGTCGCAGGATTTGCAGCTCCCGAAGGTTTCATGGGTGACGCCTCACCTTGCGCAGGCTAAAAAGCACACCCACCAGTCCCAACACTGCCAGACCGATCCCCAAACGTAATGCGGATGGGAAGAAGCGCATTTCCACCAGATGTTCACCGGCCGGAACAAATACGCCACGGAAGATACCATCGGTCTTATAGAGTGTCGTTGGCTCTCCATCAAGTGACGCTTGCCAGCCGGGATAGAAGATGTCGGAAAGCACCAGCAACGCCGGTTCAGCAGTCCGCACAAAAATCCGCACGCGATTTGGTCCGTAAGCCAGCACTTCCAGTGCACTTGTGCTTCCCGGCTCTCCGCTATCCTCCAGATCAGGGCCGTTCTCAACAACGGCAACCCGCGCCGGCGCAAAATCGGGCGCAAACACAATAGCGTAAGCCTCTTCGATACGTGAGACGGGGACAGTATCATAAACCAGCCAGATGCGCGTGAGAGCGTTAGTGTTCAGGTGGATGTCAACGAGCGGGTCTTCGGTAAACACTGGCCAGATGCCCTCGCCGCCGGGCGGTGCGCCTTTGGGAACGATGATGTACTTCGCGCCGAAGAGTTGATAGGCCGGCGCACCCTTATACGGCACGGCCCAATAGAATTGACCGAATGCAAACAGTTCCATCGGATTGCCGGAGCCTTGTGGAACCTCAAACCCGGCGGCCTGGAGCGTCGCCGGCGACCACAGGCCACGCGCAGTGCTGTCAACATCCACACGAAACCAGCCGGGATCGGTACGCAGGTAAACGAGTGCCGCAGCGTGAGGAGATCCATCCTGTGCCGCCGCCTCAAGCTCTACCCAGGTTCCCTGAAGGATAAGTTCAGCCAACAGCAGCAATGACAAACCGGACCAGGCCCAGTGACGTTTTCTAACCAGCGGCAGCAGGGCCACCAGCCACGCCAGCAACGCCGCCATGCGCAGTCCACGTAATGCTTGCAGGCGATGGACGCCTGCCGGAGCCTGCATACTCCACACCGGAGCGACAACCCACAACAGCACACTTCCGACAAGCAAAGCCGCGCTCCATAGCCGTCCCCCGCCCCAATAAAGCGCTTCCACGCCGAGCGCCGCGCCGATAGATAACACAAAAGAAAGCCCAAAGATGGCCCGCGCCGTCTTCCAGGAATCGGCAAACAACGGCAGATGCGCCACATGCGCATAAAGCGGTCCCTGGTAGCCGAGGGCAAACAGGTACGCGAGAACACCCAGGGTCAGCAAAAACCACGTTCGCCGCTGCCGTAAGCTGCTCCCCATGCCCAAAACAGCCAGGTATAACGCGACCGCGCCAATGTAGGCGCTCTCGACACGGTTCCAGGAAGGCCAGAAACCACCCACACCGCGCCCGTGAAAAGCCGGGGACAGCAAATCCACCAACATTTGCGGGGGGAATTCATAACCACGCCGCAGGTCGAAAGGCACCAGGGCGCGTTCGGTGTAAGGCAGACGTTCCAGACCGGGCAAGATACCGGGAGCAGCCAGACACGCAGCCAGCAACCCCACCAACACCAGGCGCCCCAGACGACGCGGGGCGACCTGCCATCCGGCATCCAGGGATTGCCACAGCGCATACAACCCCACGATCAGCGCTGTGTAGAGCGAAGCCTGTCCATGCCCGGCCAACAAGACCAAAGCCAGCGCGCCGCCTGCCAGGGGAATACGCCGCGAACAACGCACCGCGCCATCCACCGCCCACAATGTCCACGGGAGCCAGGCCAGGGCGTCGTTGAACTGTGGGTGGCCCAGGTGTGCCACAAACGGATCGGCAAACATATAAGCCAGCGCGCCGATGGTGGCCGCCGGCCTGTGCAACTTCCACACCGGGGAACGATGCAGGTAGGAATACATCCCCATGCCGGCCAACCACAGCGTCGCCATTCCCCGCAACGCGACGGCCCACGCCGGAACAGGACTCAGCAGGAACAGCGGCCAGTTGAGCGGGTTAAAAATCCCATACTGTCCCTCGGCGACGATGGGATCGCCGGCCATCATCCCCGTGTGCCACAACGGGATAACGCCGCGCCGCAGCCAGTGCGCCACGTAAGACCAGACGGGATGAAGCTGCCCCCACAAGTCACCGCCACCGATGGGGAAGCGATACCCGGCCACCCACACCGGCCAGAAGAAAAGCAGCGTCGCACCCGCCAGAAAGAGCGGTACCTTGAATCGTTGAAGTGTTGACACGTTAGCATGTTGGGATGTTGACACGTCATCCCATTGATAGGCCAAGAGACTTTTTACAGAGTACGAGAAAAAAAGTCTATCATACTTTGCCTTCAAGTCAACAGATCCCGATTCCGGGGCAGGGCTTTATCATTCTCGTTACAGCAACTTCATTGGGCTTCGAGCAGACCGCCAGATCCGCGTTGCTCAACTATATCAGCTAAAAACGGGGAACTGGCGTTCCCCTCGGCGCAAGAATGATAAGGCCCCGATTCCGGGGGGCGTTTCAGGACGGGGGTGGCTTTACCCCCAGAGAGCACTGAGTCCACAGAGGCATCAAAGATTGCTCCGCGCTCTCGGCGAACTCTGCACCCCGATTCCGGCCTTTGTATCGGCAACAGTTGTGTTATAATCGCCGTAGACAAACGCGAGGGGATTTCCCATTCCGGTCTGATGAAGCGTTGGGGGGTAGTGTATCAACAGTACGGAGTTCTGCAGCCCCATTAATCCTTAATCATAGTCGCTACGCGGTCTGTTTCTTTGGACAGGACTTACAAGATAAAAAAGCCGGGGCAAGCCCTTCCCTAGCCTGAAAATTCCGTTAATCTTGTCAAAAAGAGGCACACCGCGGAACTCTATATTCTTTGATTCAGGAGAGCCTACTAATGAGATCAATCATTCACATCTTTGTCGCTTTTGGTATTGTTCTGAGCCTGGCAGCAAGCGTCGGTATATCCCCGCAGGCCAGACCGACCATCGCAGCCGCCGTTCCGCCGGTGCCCCAGACCGAGAATGTGGCAGTCAATCTCCTTATCAACGGCGATATGGAGATGCAGCCCTACACCTGGTATTACCCTAACCATTATGTTGCTCCTTACTGGAGACGATGGTGGTACTATTACTCAGTGATACCGGAATATGACGACACACGTGGCGGCCCGCGTCCTAACTGTGGTGAATGTGATGGGGGCACTCACGCGCAAGTTTATTTCAAATGGGGTCCTTCTTATCAAGCCGGCATCTATCAACGGGTGACAGGATTAACCCCCTGCACACCCTATGAGCTATCTGCCTATGCACGCAGCCACTCACTTGAAGGTGTGCTGCCCCATGCGCGTGTGGGCCTCGATCCTCAGGGGACGGATATGGCCCCCGGTAGTGATGGAGGCATTTTCTCTTTCCCACCCTACACAGCCTGGTCCGCCGAACAAACAACCCTTTTCGTGTGGGAAAAACTTTCGGTGCGCGCCGAACCTCTTGGCAATAGTTTAACGGCCATCCTTTACGCCGCCCCACAACCCGCAAGTAACCGAACCCACTATTATGACTCCTACTGGGATGCCGCTGTCCTGGAGCCGCAGGCTTTTCCCGACAATCATCTGCCGGCGCCAGATAGTTGGACGCCATCGGGCTTTATTTATGATGTTCAAACCCAAAAAGGCGGCAACTCGTTGACGGTCAGTTGGAAAACCCGGTCTGCGGCCTCTACGCAGGTGCGATACGAAATTGTACCTTACCAACCGGTTACGCCTATAACATCAACGATTATCATCTCACTCACGTATCAGGTGTACCTGCCATTTGTCTCCAGGGATCCCGTGCCCTCCCCCCACACCTTTACCCGGTATACGGCTCTGGATACAACACCTGTTACCGATCACCAAGTCATCATCACCGACATACAGGCCGGCGATATCGTCATGCTGGTGCCGCTCTCGCGCCGGCCAACAGCGACCACATGTACAACGGAGACCTACTATCCACTGGTCATCAAATTTGATGGGCCATGAGTTCGAACAAAGCGCGTTTCCTGATTCTGGTTTTGTTCCTCATCTTCTTCGCGCAGTTACTCTATGCCGCAGCGGCGCTTTCGGCAACGATAGATGAGGGGTTCCACATCACCAGCGGCTACGAATATCTGCGCACGGGAAAGGTGCGACTCTTCGACGAGCATCCTCCTCTGGCGAAGGCGCTGTTCGCGTGGCCGCTGTTTCTGATCCCCGATCTTGCGCCGCCGGAAACGGCCCCCGGCTATGCCGGGGGTGATCTCATTGCCGTTGCCCGGGCCACCGTGCTCACCTACACCCCCATAGACCGTGTCATCGTCGCATGCCGCGTGCCGGTCGCGCTGCTGTGCGTGCTGCTGGCGGCCAGCGTCTACCGGCTGGCACGGAAAATGGCAGGCGTCAAGGGCGGGCTGATCGCTCTCACGCTCTTCACATTCGATCCCAACATCCTCGCGCACGGCAGCCTCGCCACCACGGACCTCGGCGCGACGGCGTTCATCTTCTGGACATTGGTCGCGCTGTACGATTACTTGCGCGTTCCCAGCCGCAAAAGATGGTGGACCGTGGCCGTGTTGTTGGGACTTGCCCAGTTGACCAAGCTCACGGCACTCGCTCTGGTGCCTATCTGCGGCTTCCTGATCGTGGCGCATGGTTGGGTTCATGCGCAAGATCATCGCTGGCGCGCATTGCTTCACGCAGCGCTCTCCGGTATTGGCATGATCGTCGTCGCGGCGTTGATTGTCTGGCTGGCTTATGGCCTCGAAGTGCGCCCTGTAGCCACGATAGCCAACGGAACACTGCCCCTTCCCGCAGCCGGTCATATTGAGCGCTGGGAACGTCTGCGCGCCAACCTCGCGTATGGTCGGGAGAGTTTCCTTTTGGGGCAGAATCGTATGCACGGCTGGTGGCAATATTTCCCCATCGCTTTCCTTATCAAGACGCCGCTGCCGGTGCTCCTCCTGGCAACCTGGGCGTTTTTACGATTTGCGGTTCACGTCAGCACATTGGTACGTTCCAACGTTCTAACGTTTCAACGTTCCAACGTCGCAACGTTAGCCTCTCAAATGTTACCGGGCTTTTCTTTGTTCTTGTTCCCCGTGCTTTACGCTATTTCCAGCCTCACCAGCACCATCAACATCGGCTATCGCCATCTGCTGCCGATTCTGCCGTTTCTCTACGTGGGAGTAGGGAGTAGGGAGTATGGAGTAGGGAGTATGGAGTACGGAGTATGGAGAAGGAAGCGCGAATCACGAATTACGAATTACGAATTACGAATTACGAATCCCCAATCACCAGCCTTCCCTTACTTCTTACTCCTTACTTCTTACTCCTTACTCTTTGCCTGGCTCGTCGTGGGGACACTGACCCTCACCCCACACTATCTGGCATTTTTCAACGAACTTGCGGGTGGGCCGAAGAATGGCTGGCGCTTCCTGGCGGACTCGAACACGGATTGGGGACAATCATTCAAGGCATTGGCGACCTATCAGCAAGAAAATGCGACTGGACCGGTTTACTTGTCAACGTTCACCTTTCTCGACCCGGCTATTTACGGCGTGGAGTATGTCCCCATTGCACCGATGACGGGCGCAGAGACCGTGTTACCACGCCGCTTCAATCCTGCACCGGGCCTCTACGCCATCAGCGCGACGACACTAGACGGCGTGCCGCTGGCGTATCCCGCCACCTTCGATTGGTTCCGCCACCGCGAACCAGAGACGCAGATCGCACGTGTGATGCACGTGTATCGCGTGCCTGCCCTCGACAATCACACGTGGATCGCGCAATGCAGCACGCCGGTCACGCCACTGGACGCGGCGACCATCACCGAAGGCTTTGGCAAGACTGAATGGCGCGCTATCGTCTTCGATTGCGAGCAAAGCTGGATCGCGCCGCCGGGCAATGGGTGGTACGTCCGGGCGACGCCAGACAGCGACACACTGCAATGGCCGCACCAGACGGAACATCTGGAACGCTGGCCCGCCTGGACAGACGCCCTGCCGCTCACGAGCCTCCGCCTCAGCTACGAGCAGCGCCAACCCGGCGCGCTGCCGGCGTTCACGATCTGGGAACACGCCACTGGCGTCCCGCAACCGAAAACGCCCCTGGAACCGGTCACTCTCGACGAGACACTGGTTCTGCTCGGCGTCACAGCTCCGGCTACGGCAAAGGCCGGCAAAACCGTCGCGGTTCTCACCTACTGGCGCGCGCTGACCACACCCACACGCCCGCTCTCGTTGATGCTGCACCTGATTGATGCGAATGGCGCGACTGTCGCCGTGGGTGATGGCCTGGGGGTTCCCATCGAACAGTGGCGCGCCGACGACGTCATCGTACAGCGGCATATTGTAACGGGAGCGAACAGTGGGCGTTACACCCTGGTCAGCGGGGCGTATTGGCTTGACACGATGGAACGGTTGGCCTCATCCGAAGGCGATACATTTTCTCTAGCCACCATTGAGATCAAAAACTGAACAACATCAGGAGAATATCATGTCACTTTCATTAAAACGTCCCATCAATTGGCTGTTAGCAGGTTGCTGCATCATGATCCTGGCAACATTGAGCGCCAATCTACTCTGGTCTGCGCCCGCTGTTTCTGGACAACCTGCGATTTTACCCACTCGCGTACCACCGACTGATCCATTAGTTCCAGCAGCCTTCTTCTCCAGCGAAAATAACACCTACCAGATCATCACTGGCCCCACCACAGCCCGCTTCACCGCGCGCGGCGTCGTCATTGCTGCCGGCGATAACGTACTGACATCCGAGTTCATCGGCGCAAATGACAAGGTGCAGCTCACTGGCAGCGATCTGCTCCCGGCTATAACACATATCTACAATGGGAATGATACTGCCAATTGGAAGGAAAACCTTCCAATGTATGCCGCTATCACTTACAACAAACTCTACTCCGGCATTGATCTGCGCTACACCGTCGAAGGAGGACTCCTTAAATCGGAATTCATCATCCAGCCGGGAGGAGATCCAGCGGACATCCTCATCCGTTACACCGGCAGCTTACAACTAAGCCTGGATGACGACCAGAACCTGCGTATCGTGTTGTCCAATGGCGAACAAATCACCGAACAGCTGCCCACTGCCTACCAGATATCGCCGGATGGTCAGCAACATCTCGTCGCCGCTTCGTTCCGGCTCGTTGGCGATGATGCGTATGGCTTCACCATCGCCGGTTGGGATCCCACACAGCCGCTTATCATTGATCCACTGCTGCTCTACGCGACCTATCTGGGGGGAACAGATATTGACGAAGGTTGGGACATCGCAGTTGATGGAGACGGGAACACACTTATCACTGGCATCACCCATTCGACCGATTTCCTCGTCAGCGCGACGGAGATACGTCATTATCAGGGGGGCATTGGCAAAGATGTTTTTGTCAGTAAGTTCAGCCCACACGGCGATTTGCTCTACACAACCTTCATCGGCGGAGAGGGGACTTACACCGGCGAAGAAGGCAACGCCATCGCAACCGACGCGCAGGGCAATGCCTACATCGCGGGGGAAACCTATTCCGCCGACTTTCCTATTCTCAACGCATGGCAGCCCCAGTTCGGAGGTTATGAGGATGCCTATCTCCTCAAATTAAATCCCCACGGCGCGCTAGTCTACTCGACCTTCCTCGGTGGTTCAGGGGGAGAAGAAGTCAACGACATCGTAGCTGATTCCATCGGCAATGTCTATTTGGGCGGCGAAGTTTATTCAGACGACTTCCCGCTGGTCAATCCCTGGTCATCCGCCGTCTACGGCAGAGATGAGGAAGATGCATTCATCTCCATTTTCAACGCCAATGGCGAGTTAGTTTATTCCACCTACATAAGCGCCCCACAGCGCGACCAGGTTTTTCGCATTGCCGTGGATCGTGAGGGTTACGTTTACGGCGCGGGAATGACCTCTTCGCCGGATTTCCCGTTGGTGAATCCGCTGCAAAGCAACTATGGCGGGGACTGGGACGATGGGTTTATCTTCAAACTCGATCCCTGGAACAACCGGATGATCTACTCCACCTTCCTCGGCGGAGCCGGACGCGACGAGTGTTGGGGACTTGCCGTGGATGACGAAGGCGCGGCTTACGTCACTGGTTTCACTATATCGCCCAATTTTCCCGTTGTCAATGCCTTCCAGAACCAGTTCAAGGGAAACGAAGAGGTATTTGTGGCGAAATTGTCGCCGTCGGGCAACCAACTGCGCTTTTCGACCTTCGTCGGCGGCGCCGGCAGAGATCAAGGTTGGGGACTGGCGCTCGACGGTGCCAACAACATCTATGTGACCGGAGAAACAGCCTCGCCGGATTTCCCTACCCTCAACGCGTTGCAACCTTATCAAGGTGAACACGACGCTTTCGTGCTCGTGATGACAGCGGACGGTGTGTTGCAATACAGTTCATTCTTGGGCGGATCGGGTAGTGAGCGGGGTTGGCGAATCAGCGTTGACGAAAACTGGATCGCGCACATCACAGGTGAAACCGACTCGACCAACTTCCCGCTGAAAAACGCAGCGCAAAATCAGCTAGGCGGTCAGCGCGACGCCTTCGTCGCCAGCTACGGCTTGATACCGACGCCGACCCCCACTCCAACGCCAACGCCAGTGCCAACACCAACGCCGTTCGCCTCCACCGAAGTCGGGGCTGAAGGCGCGCTCCTTTGGATCAGCTCCCCCGGCCACATCACGATGCTCAAAATTCCTGGAGATGCTGTCGCGCCGCACAGCGTCATCACACTGACATACGACAATCGCGCCAATACACAGGGCGAATTGCAGGGCAATGACCATTTCTTCTCAATCACTGGCAACACGCGGGACGAGATGTTCACCTTACCCATCACCCAGTTTATCCAACCCGCACAATTGATTCTGGGATACAATGAGCAGATGCCAATCATCTCCAACACACTCGCCCTTTATCGGTTATCCGCCAGCGGTTGGACCACGGAAAACATCACGAAGGTGACACAAGCTGCGGATTACCTCATCGCCGACATCCAATGGCTCGGCGTCTACGGACTGCTCGGCAAGACGAACCGCGTCTATTTGCCGGTCATCATGCGGCAATAACCAGTACCCTTGCGAAGGTTCGGAGACCTTCGCAAGGGTTCGATTCTACCACAATCCGAACAACGAAAATCGCTGTTGATCATTGCGCGTCCCCGGCGTGACGATATTCGGCGAATCGCCGCGCACCTCATCACCCGATTGGGCTGCCTGCGGATCGGCAATCCAATCCGCAAGCGCGTCGTTGCTGCCGGTTTTGGTGAACAAGGCACCATCGTCTGCACCGAGCTTGCAGAATGGGCGGTCGAACGTCACACCATCCGCCAGAATACCGAAGGTGTACGGTGTCACTGCATAGCCCTCGGCGACAAAGTCTATGCCGATGTCGTCATCAAAGGCAGACGTGGGGCCAGGGGCTAACAGTGCGAGGTTATCGTCACCGGTTCCCAGGCCGAACCCCGGATCGGTCGTCCTATCAAGCATACCGTTGCCTACATAAAACAGCAGCCGCTTGTCGCGCGGATCGAGGTCATCCACCGGGAAATAATGGGCATTGCGCTCGCTCTCCGTCGCCAGAATCAAAATGACGGTATTACGTGGTAATGCGGCCAGCGCGTCAATGGATGGGAAGATAAGCGAGCCTTCAGCCATGCCGGTTTTGGCATCGTTATCGGTCAGCCGCCAACCGCGCAAGTCCACGCCGTCGCGCTGCACCAGCAATTCGATCCAATCGCCGTCAATGGGACGGCCACCGATACCCGCATAATACGTGCCGTTGTCGTTGATCCAGAATTCATTGATGATCACGTCGTCAGGATACCAATTCCCTTCCTCAACCTCCCCCGACGAAGAGGACATCAGCGGTGTGAAATGCGCGGTAATGTGACGCGGCGCATCCACGGTCACAACAACGTTCGATAGGGTAGACAATTCCGCATCTGCCTTAAGGGTCCAGTTCTCAAAACCAAAACCGCGCGCCGGGACTGCCGTGAACGACACAGATGCACCGGAGAAGATGGCCCCCTCCCACCCGTGCCCTTCGCCGACAAGACGGGCGCCTTCGATATACACATATCCACCATCCTGGGGTGCCACGTCAATCTGCACCGTTATGACGTCACCCACATCCAGCGTCGCGGCAAGGTGGCGCATCACCCACGCCGGCCGGTTGACGGCGAAATCGGCAATAAAAGTCTCCACGTTGTCTTCCCACACAAGCGGCGAAGGCCAACGCGCTGCTTCATAACCGATGTCGGCGCGCAATGTGGCAGCAAGCGCCCGCGCCCGACTTTGCATGGTGCGCGCATCAAGTGTTGTGTTAAGCAACGTCGTCAGCCGCCGCACAAACCGGGCGCGATAATCAGGATTCTTGAGCAGCGCGCGCAACAGGAGGGTGAAATCGGCGGTCGCCTCCTGAAACAACGGCGCGTCGGCCCGCGAGGCAAATACCTGACTGCCACCACCATACAGGAAAAACCACGGTCCACCGCGCGGGTGCGCAGCATACATCTCGGATGCCGGGAACCCGAAATATAGCTGTAAGATCGCCCAATCGGTCAGACTGTTCAGATCAACTTGCGCAGCAAGCGCAACGTAGTTTTCCGGGTCGGTCAGGTCATGCCCCACCGCCCAATCCATAAGGACATCCCACTCGTCGTCGCTACCCTCTTTTGGACGCCCGTTCTGCACAAGGTCAGCGTTGGCTATGCCCAGATTGATGTCCAGGAAAAAGCGATCAATCCGCTCGCTCAGGCGATACAGGCCCCAGCTCTCGCCGTTGAGGAAAAGGTGAACAAAACGTCCCTGCGCCGCGTGCAAGCCCATCCCGGTCGCCACATCTGCTACCAATTGATCGCGGAAAAACGTCCAGCGTCCGGTGCGGTCACCGGCCTGCAACACCAGGCGTTTGTACGTTTGCAGACTATCGGGTTGTTGGGGATGCGTAGGAAAGAGGGCAAATTCTAACCGTGCAGCGTTGTACTCACGGCGGAAATAGAGCCGCAACGATTGTTTGGCTGCGTTCGCCGGCTCCGCACTGTGAATACGCAGGCCCGCCGGTAACGTAAAGCCGGTCGTCCCATCAGGCAAAATGTAGTTCACGTATACCGGGCGCTCCCAATCGTGGCCGCGCCCCCAGGTGTTGGCAAAAATGCCCTTTTCGGTGTCCCATAGGTCGGCGGGATTGGCAATGAGGGAGACAATGGGCAAGCTGCTTTGCACCCCCAACACGTAGGTCGCGTTCAGCGTTGGGCCGACAAGGCCATCCAGTACCTCGACGGCACGCAGGACGACCACACGCGGCGACGCAGCATCGAGGTATATAGGGTGTTCATAAAGAAGCCCCGTCTCTGCCGTAGGCTGCGTCCCATCGAGCGTGTACACGATCTGCCCGCGTGAGTGTGCCGGACGCAGGGCGACGCGAATACTGCGGCGATACACGCCCGGCGGTGGGGATACCGTCGGCGTTTCCGTATCGGAGGCAGCAGACGCGCCAACTGCCGGAAGGCGATCAAGGATTTCGCCCAACCCTAGCAGCAGCAACGTTGCGGCAAACAACGCCATCAACGGCAGAAATTTACGCACATAGCCCCCTAAAGTTGTCTTTTAGTCAGCATAGTTGGCGTATTTGCACGAATCATAGCCTGTTAGCGCACCTTCACTACGCGAAGCATGGCGCGACTGTCGGGCAGAAGTGTGCCCTGTGCATCTCGCACCTCCAGACGCACAACCGTTTCAGCATCGTACATCCCTACATAAAGCGTGTAATCGCCACGCGGTATGGCCTTATCCAACCCAATAACGTGCTCGTCACGGATGTACTCTCCCGGTTTCCATTGGGTCGTCGGATATGCCCATCCTACCGGCTTGCTGTCATCCTGCGCCACGATCATGCCGTTCGCATCCAGCAAGTGAACAAAGACCTTGTAATCGCCCGAAACGGCAGCCTGTGCGTGCCAGTAGAGCGTCACCCGAAAGGCATCGCCGGGCGACACACGCTCCGGCGCCATGTAGCCGATCAGGGCCACGGCATCGCCGAGTTGCCACGCGCCCTCGCTTTCCGGTACGGGGCGTTTGCGGGTCACTTCCGGCGGATAGAACAATGTCGTCAGCCGAAGATTCTCGCTGCCGATCGGTTCAGCGTTGCGACGGTAGAGCGTCAATGTCAAAACATAATCGCCATAGGGCAAGTCGCCGGGCAAGGCCAGGATGTATCGCGACGTCAACATGTCACCATCGCGGCGCAGGTCAACCGGCAAGCCATCAACCATAGGGAACTCGACTTGCGCGTATACCTTCCCGTTCCCCATATCGGACGAGGCGCCCGCAGTACCGGCATCCATAAGACGCAAGACCAATCGCTGCGCATCGAGGCGTAATAAGTCTCCGTCCCAGGCTAACGTGATGTAAAGCGGGTCGCCCGGCATCAACCGCTGCCGGTTAACGCGCAGCGCGCGCAACTCCACACCGGTTGTACCGAGAGACTGCTGCACCGATTGCCACATCCCCTGCTCAAAAGGGGCCGAGGTGTAGCCATAAATACGCAGTGGGGTCAATCCATCAGCAGCAACCGACAAAACATCAAGAAAACGATAATGATCCTGGAACCACGGTTGCGCACGCAAGCCATCCCATGCCACGCCGGGCCAGGCAATGACGTAATCGGGCAGTTCGGTATGCAACGTCGCCGACAACGCCGCCGCATCGCCGCTTTCCGGCAACGCCACCACCGACCAACCTGCTAAATATCGCGCCATCCTCTCCGGCGCAGCCACCCGCTCCGACCTCAGCGCGTGCGCCTCCAACCACCCGACGACAGCATCAGCCCCGCCATCCCCACGCGAGCATCCGACAAGCAACAACAAAACGCAAAACGCGATTCGTAATTCGTAATTCGTAATTCGTAATCCATAATCCGTAATCCGTAATCCGTGATCCGTAATCCGTGATTCGTGATTCACAAATTCACCCCATTCGCCGATGCGTTGATTCACCCTACTTCTGCCACTTTTCATACAGCGCATCAACGTCCACATCCACGCCCCAGATACGCACACCATCGAGGTCAATCCAACTGCCGGTCTGCACCAACGTTTGCCGCTCGGCAGGTACGTCCACGAAAGTGATCCGTTCCGCCGTGATGGACGCCGGTCCGTAAGCCGGCTTCTTGATGTAGGCCGCCAGACCGGCAACGCGCGCAGCCTGGATCGTCACACTGGCGATGGATGCTTGCGACAAATCCTTACTGACCACGCCGAAGTCAGCCTCGCTGATGAAAACATCCTCAGCCGTAACGTGGCTCATTTCGCCGACCGATAACCCCTTATCGCCCAAATTGACCATCCGCACATCCCGCACCTGGACTTCAGTACCGCTGACATCTATGGCGTCCGCACCGATGTCGTGAAAAATGCACCGCTCGATCACTCCCCGGCCAAAATCTGAATCAAAACCGTCGGAGCGGGTGTCGCCGAACTCCGAATCCACGAAGGCAAAATGTGCACGGATGACATTAAGGCCGTCTTCGGCCTGTGTGCGCAGGATACGGCTGTACTCCAGGCGGATGGCGCTACGGTAGAAGGTGATCCCGCCGGTCATCATCCATCCCTGACGATCAAGTGCATCGGTGGCTTCAACGGTGACATAGCGCCACAACGAGGGCTGTGCGACGTCCAGCACCACAATCCCCCGCCATTTTTCCCCCTGGGGACGCAGGACAATCGGCGCTTCTTCAGTGCCTTCAAAGATCAACGGCCCGGTTGCCAGCAGGAAGTTTTCAACACCGAAATTGAGCGTCGTCCCTGGCGTCAGGCGCAAACCGTAACCCTCCGGCAACAACAGATCGCCCGCCACATCCCATACACCCGGCGCGATGGTCAACATCTGCGCCTGAGCCTCCACACGCAGATAGGGATGTTGCGCCAGCGCCTCGGCCAACGTCGGCAGTGCGGGACGCGGCCCGCTCGCCAAAGGCGGTGGATAGACCGGTAATACCGGCTGCGTGATAGTTTGCGTCACACCCCAGACGCGCGTTACCAGCGTCATCGTCGCATCGGTCATCGCGGTGGGGATTGTAAACACAACATAAGGCAGAGTACGTGCATCCTCGCGCAGCGGCGCCAGAACCGGCGGGACCGCGCTAATCAATCCCTCGGCTTTCCATGTCGCATCGGCAGGAAGGAATCTGTCGCCGATAGTCATCCCCACCAGCTCAACCGGCAAATCCATCAAATTGCCCACCCGCAGCGATAATGTACCCTCCGGTACATCATCGGCCTCGCCGACGTAGGCATAGACCATCTGCGCCGGCGTCAACCGCTGGCGGTTCAAATCCTGACGCCGTCGCAACCAATCCCACGGCGGCGTCAAGGCATCCGCACCAAATTCCGGCGTCATAGCCGCCACGTAAGCCGAAAACTGCGGCCCAAATTCGGCCTCCAGCGTCTCCACGTAGCCCGGTTGGCTCATCCGCCACAGTTCCCGCGCGTAAGCAGCCTGCAAATATGGGTCATCATAGAACGCCGACGCGGGCAGGCCCACCTGTGTAAAGTCCAGCTCCGGCGAGAATGGATCAGAATCGAAAGAAATCGGCTCAAGACGGGCAGTGACGGGATTGTAGGCATAGCGCAGATTGTGCCAGATCAAACCGTGCGGCGCATCCCACAGATCCGAAAGCGCCAGGAATTTCGCCATGGCCTCGATATCAAAAACTTCCGGCGCAGTCAGTTTTCCATCCCACAAACCACGCAGCAGGCCGATGGCGGCATCCCGTTGCGCCTGCAAAGCAGGAGATTTACGCACCCGTCCCGCATTGAACTCGTCCACAATGTAGAAACGTTCGATCCCCGGCGGGATCACCTGATCATCGTAATAGGCCCGCGCCCTCCAAATCAAGTCTTCAGCATAGCGGACGATCACACCCTCGCGGCGCTGTTGGGATTCCAGTAGCTCCTTTGCAAATCCTTCTTCCAGCGCGTAAATGCCCTTGTCCTCGCCGTTCAACACGACGCGGACGAAATCATAGCCCACGCTTAACACCCCTTCGCGGCGCATTGTGCGATGGAACAACCATTCGTTCAGATACGTGCGCATCGAAGGATCGTGGATCGAGAAAACCTGCATCCCGTCGAGATAGCCATCACCGCGCAGCTCAATGCGAAACGACCATTTGTCGCCGACCAGATGATCGGCCCAGTCGCCCTTGAGGCGCACTCTGGCGGAAAGTGTCGCGTCTCGCCAGTGCAACGTCGCCGGCACAAAGTCGGTGTCTTCCGCCAGCAGAATCCACAACCTCAGCGCTTCTTGCCGCTTGGCCTCGATTTTCGCAAAGTCACCGGGCGCGATGTCTATGTAAAGCGTTTCCAATGTATCACCGAATTCAGGCGTGGTGGGCGTAGGTGTAGGACGAGGGGTAGCCGTGGGGATGAGCGGCACGGGCGTTTGAGGAGCAATCGTCGCCGTGGAGAGTGGCAAGGATGCGGTACGCAAAGGAACAACGATCCACGTCGTCAGCATCCCGGCAGCAAAGGCAAGTAACACCAGTACCCCTAGAACCGGTGGATGCGCAAACAAGGAGTCGTACCGACGCCGCTGGGGCATCTTCATGCCATCATCCCCTGCACATACTTTGAGAAGCGATCTACCGGCGCGGGGAAACCCGCCAACGCCTCCGAAAGCCGTCGGTAATCCGCGTCATCGGGGGGCGCCTTCAGTTCGACCACCAGCGGCGCACCCACGAACGCCGGGCGGGTCAGATTCGGGCGGACCGTCGCACGTTGATCGTAGGCGCACAGTGCCGTGTCAATCGTCAGTCGCAGCGTCCCGTCGGGTGTGGCGTAATATACACGCCAATAGTGATTGATAAGCGTCGGAATGGCAAACACATCAAGCCATGGCAACATCGCAGGCGTCACCGCAGCCCGCAGCGCGTGCATAAATGCCGGCCATGTCACCGCTTCGAGGTCGAAAATGCCTGTCACCGCGCCGATTTCCTTCCAACCGACCATGCCGCGCTTGCGCTTACATTCGAGGTTGCCTCCGGCGATGTGAACAGCATCCGTGCCATACCAGCGTAAGCGCAGTTTATCCCGTTCCCCAACGCCACTGAGATTAGCATTGAGGCCCTCGTAGTATGCCGTATCAAAGTAGACATTGTTCACCTGACGCGGCGGATAGGTCACACGCCACTGTGCCGGATGGAGTCGTACCCATGTCTCCACCTCCGCCTGCCAGTACGCCGGCAGTGGAATCTTCACCTCATAACGGAGACTCGATTCCCGATTTTCCATCCCTGATTCCCCGTTCACCATTCCAGCGGCACCACAATCTGCGCATCCAGTCCCCAAATGCGCGTGACAACATTTATGGTCTCCGGCATCGCCGGTGCAACCGCGCGCAACACCGTCAACGGCACACGTACAACAATAGAGGGCGCAGTATCCCCCGTCTGCGCTGGCAAGATGATACCATCGGCGGCATCGAGCAGGCGCGCGCGATCGGCTTCGAGCACCCAGGCAGGATCAAGAGACAGCAAAGCACGCTCTCCCACATCCAGGGCAAGTACCTCCACAGGGAACGGTGTGACGTTGGTGAGGATGAGCTGCCAGGCTCCCTCAGATTCCGCAACAGCAGCAACAAGGGAACGCGCCGGCATCACGAGCGCCCGCATGCGGGTCTGATGTTCAGACAAGATCCCGACGGGCGCTACGGCTGTATCGGTGCGCCAATCCTCGCCCTGTTCCAATGTCGTCAAGAATGTCGGGTCGCCAAACGTAGCAAGCGACCGCGCGTAGGCCCGCTGGATGATCGGGTCGGCGGTGAAAGCTGCGGGCAGCGGCAGCATCGTACCGGGCAGGGCACTGCTACCGATGGGGGTGAACCGACGGGTCGTCGGATCGTAGAGCAAATACAACGATCGCCAATCGAGTGTCGGTGTGCCACGCCAGAGCATGGTCAGGGCCATAAAGTCGGCCAGGGTTTGGGGATCGAAGATCGTAGACGGCGCATGGATTCCCCGCTCCACCCCGCGCAGGAGACGCACAACATCGGCGTGGATCGCGGCAAGCGCGGGGTCATCACGCGCGTCGTTGTCGCCACGAAAGACGATGACCCTGGCGTAGGCAAAACCGCCATCCACCACGAGGGGCTGCGCTTCGAGATACGCGCGCCGGTCGAAAACCACCACCACACTCTGCGGTGAGAATCCCTGAGCTTCCATCAAGACCGTCGAAGGGACTTCTTCTACCAGATACAGCCCCCACCCCGTCCCATTGACGGTGAGATTGACGTAATAGCTCGCCGTTGCGGGAATATGGCGCGCGCGCAGCGCTGCCCGGTACGTCAGGCCGAAGTACGTCGTCTCGTCGGCGGGCCACAGGATAAGCCGGGACATATCGCGCAGCGCCTTTCCGTTGCGGACCGTCACGACAAAGGGCCAACGGCTCCCCGCCAGCGCCGCCGCCTCGATCTCCGGCAGGCGCATATCCACATCCACGGTCCGATTGTCAAGCGTCAGTCGCGCGGGGACGGCCTCCGTGGCTTCTGCGAGATGGGCGCCGGCCTCCAATGCGCGGTCACGCTGGGTTGCCAGCTTCTGCATATTCGCAAACTTACAGTCCACATACAACGTGGGAATATCAGCGCGCGCCGCCCACGCCGACAATGCCGCACGTGGATCGCACCAGAAGCGCGTCATCCAATCTGCCAGATGGCGATGCCATCCACCGTTCCCCGCAAGCCAGCCCAACCCGAAAATCAGGAGCAACGCCGCCGCCCACAACCACCGTTCAGAGACACGGGAAGCCGGCCGCGATTTCGTGATACGCACTTAGCCCCCCAGCATCTGTTCGGGCTGCAAAAAGCTGATCTCGGTGATGGGGAAACGCGCCTTGAGGGCGTCCACCAGGTCGTTGAGCGTGTGTGGATCGGCACATTCGACGAAGTAGGTCAACTGCATGGTTCCGTCGCGGCTATCGAGGCGACGAAAATCTACCGCATCCACATGGTCCAGCAGGCAAGCGGTCACCTGCTCAAACAGCGACGGGGCGGCTTCTTCCACAAGCACGTTCAAGTAGAGGTTGTTATCGCGGCGGCGGCGGTTCAACAACATCCGTACGGCCATATATCCCAGCAACAGCGCCACACCGACCACAGTGGGCCAGCGCTGCTCGGCCCCCATCCCCAGACCGATGGCCAGGGCGATGAACAAGAATAACAGTTCCTCTTGTTCCTTGACGGCAGTGCGAAAGCGCACGATGGACAAGGCTCCCACCATCCCCAGTGAAAGCGCCAGCGATGATTTGATGATCGTGATCACCAACGTCGTCGTGAGCGTCAGCACGGGCAGCAGGTAGGCGAATTTGCGCCGGTTGGCGAGTGATTGCCCGTAGTGCTCGTAGTACCAGGCGACGCACAGGCTCAAAACCAGCCCCAATACCATGTTGAGCGCCACCGACGCAACCGATAATACCGGCGGTGTAATCCAGTTTCCCATAAGTCTCCTTAACCTAGAGGTGCAATTGTAGCCCGGTCTGCTCTAATTGTAACAGGGCGGCTTTGCGTTCCACGCCGGCAGCGTAGCCGGTGAGCGCGCCGTTGCGCCCCACAACCCGGTGACAAGGGACGATGATTGCCACCGGATTGGCACCCACGGCCTGCCCAACCGCCTGAAATGCCCGCGGATGTTCGACTTCCATCGCTATCTCGCCATAGGTCAACGTCTTGCCGTAGGGGATGGTCAACAATTCGGCCCACACGGCCCGCTGGAACGGTGTCCCGCGCAGGTCAAGGGGTACGTCGAATTCCTGCAGGCGTCGCTCGAAGTAATCCGCCAGTTGCGCGACGGCGGTCTGCAATACCACGCTATCGCCCGCCAGCGGCGCAGCAATTCCATAGCGGGCCAGACGACGTACTTCGGCAGGGGACGGGGACTCGCCAAACCCCAGGCCGCACAGCCCGGTCTCCGTTGCACACAGCCACAACGGGCCTAACAAATTCGTCATTGTCGTCAAAACGCAAGGTTCCATCGTCCACCTCATGCAGCAGTTACTATCAGCAGCGGATTATACCTCATAAAGATAAAATCTGCAGGGCTTTTTCATTCTCGTTACAGCAACTTCATTGAACTTCGAGCGGATCGCCAGATCCGCGTTGCTCTCTCAGCTAAAACGGGGAACCGGCGTTCCCCTCGGCGCAAGAATGATAAGGCCCCGATAAAATCTGCTTCGTCTGCTCAATCTGCTGATAGGAAATGCCCTCTCAATCGCTGAGCGACAGTGGCGTTAACGACCAGCTTCCTGCCGTCGGAGTCGCCAACAGCACGCGCTGGGAGGGCCACGCCGCGTACACCAGCGCCTCCACTTCATAGCTCCCATCGAGACGTGCCGTCAGATGGTACGGCTCATAGCCCTGCGCCAGTGCCGCCGTGACCAACGCCCGCACATCAGCAGCCAGGCCGGTTTTTGGGAAACCGTTTGCCAGAACATTTTCCACGGTCGCCAGTAAGGTTTCCGCCGTCGCAAGTGCATCGCGGCTCATCGCCTCAAGCGTCATCATCAACAACAGCTCCAGCGTCACCGGCTCGGCCTCGCGTGGATGGCGCACAAAATCCGCCGTGATGTTTGCACGCGCGCCTTCTTGTGGACTGAACAGAATACCTTCCAGAAAATGTGCCCCCGGATCATAAGCCAACTGATAGGCGCGCAGCGTCTCCATCAAGCGCAGTTCGACCCCCAGACGCGCCAGGTCTTGTGGCTGCGTTGGCTGGGCATCCAACCACGCTTCCCATTGCCGCGCAAATGTTTGCCAATCCGGCTCGCCGAGCGCGCGCAAAGCGGTGTCGAGCCACGCTCTGGCATCGGTCTCATCCAGTGCAGGCGCGCGGCAAAATGTCTCCAGGGCCTCCCAACCATGCCGTTCCACCAGGTATGCGATCAAAGCGCCCGCCTCGCGGTAACCGATCTCGTGCTGCTGGGTGTAGAAGTTCTCAGCAAGCTGCGCAAGTGGAATGTAATACGCCGACGTGCGCAGCGCCGCCGCATCCCGCACCAGCGGGCCGGCCCAATAATGCCCCCCCGCTATGTAGACCGCCAGCCCCTCGCGCACCACCGAAGGCGCCGTCTGACAGCCCAACGCCGCATCCAGGCGATGGGTCAACTCGTGACGCAGCACCATCTCCAGATTTATCGGCGTGTATTGCCTGTCGGTGTAAGAAACGGCGACCCATTCCCACGAAGCATAGCCGCCCTGCCCGATTACCCGGTCCAACAGGTAAATGTCCAACGCTTCCGACGACGCGCCAAAACGCGCGGTGACATCGGCGTAAGCGGCTTCGACGATGGCAGTGATCGCCGGCAGGTCGCGTTCGGCAGCCGAAGCGGTGAGATAGTGCAGACGCACACCGGGGAGCTGGGTTTGTTCCCAATGCGCCAGTTGCTCCGGCACAGGGCGCGCTGCGGCAGGGAGTGGGGTGATGGTAAGCGTCAGAGTGTTGTCTGCCGGGTCGGGGTCAAAGACGGCTGGCGGCAACAGCAAGGTGAATGTGAACGGGATGGCCGCCGTCGCCTCCGGCAAGCGCCATGCCCAATAAAAACGCGCCTGTAATCGTTCATCCAGCCCCATCACATCAACCGGCGTCGTCAGGGTTGTGCCATCCGCCAGCGTCCATGTGAGGGTCAGTGGCCCGCCGACATCCTCCGGCAAACGCGGGTCCACATCCACACTGACCCAATCGCCGGCATACAAAGGCTGGGGAAAGAAATGCACCTCCTCCGGCTCAAGCCCCGGCCCCTGAGGAAGCGGCGTTGGTACAGGGGACGGTGTCGCCGTTGGGGGTACAGGGGTCGGGGACGGCGATGGCGTCGGCATCACCGTCGGCGTCGGCGTGAAAGATGGCATCGCCGTCGCCGGTGGCGGGGAAGGCGATGTTGGGGGGATCACCAGATTGCACGCCAGGCATAACAACAAAACCCAGACAAGATGATGACGTTTCATTTTCTCCCCACGCCGCGTTGACGAGCCGCCTCAAAGAGGAGAATCGCAGCCGCCATTGCAGCGTTGAGCGAATCCACGCCCGGCGCCATAGGAATCACCACATGCCGTCCGGCAGCCAACGCGCGTCCCTCCGGGCCGGCGCCCTCCGCCTCCCCCCCGACGATCAGCGTGACGCGCCCACGCCAGTCCACGGCATCGTAAGGGGTGCCCGGCCCGGCCTCCGCCAGCCAGATGGCCGAACCGGCAACCGCAGCACGGATCTCATCCCACGTCGCCCGACGCAGCGGCAGATGAAAATGCGCTCCCATTCCGGCGCGTACCACCTTCGGACCGGTGTAATCCACCGTTCCCGGCGGCAGCAACACCTGCGAGACACCCGCCGCCCAGGCCGTGCGCAGCATCGTGCCCAGGTTGCCGGGGTCACGCACTGCATCGGGGATCAAGGTCAACGGCGATTGTGCCTCACAGGGCAGATGAAGGATCGGCACCACCAGCAGGATGCCCTGGGGAGTTTCGGTATCCGCAAGTGCCTGCATCACCTCGGACGAGACTTCCCAACAGGAAGCGGCCCGGGCTGCACAGGCCGCTACAAGGGATTGTCCGGCGGCACTTGCCGCAAAAGCTGCGGTGTAGAAAGCCTCGTGGATGGGCGACCCGGCATCCACCGCCTCTTGTGCCAGGCGTAGCCCCTCAACGACAAACAGGCTCTCCTGATAACGGCGGCGAGTGCTGCGCTCAAGCGCCTGCACTCGCCGCACACGTTCATTGCTCAGACTGACGATCTTACCCACCGGCTGCTTCTACACAGATTCGACTGAAGCTCTCGCCGGCAAAGCTCAGGGGATACGGATGACCCGGCCGGGATAAATCACATAAGGATAGGCAATGCCGTTGTATTTGGCAAGATAGTAATAGCTGTAGTTGTACTTCAACGCAATGCGGAAGAGGTTATCGCCGGGCTGAACCACATAGGTCTTCTCACCACCACTCGGAGGCGCCGGGGGTGTTGTCGGCGTCGGCGTGGTTCCACCGGGCGTCCCACCCGGGATTGTCAGCTCTTGCCCCGCAGAAATCATGTTCACATTGGTAATGCCGTTGGCCTTAGCAAGCTCTTCGACCGTCGTGCCATAGCGCAGCGCGATGCGGAAGAGATTCTCACCAGGCTGAACGATGTGCTTTCCCGGCGCAGCAGCAACAACGGGTTGTGTCGTGGCGGCCACCGTCGGCTCGATCACAACAACCGTGGCTTCAACAGTCGCCACTTCAGTGGCCACAGGAACCACCTCGGTCGCCACAGGGGTAGCTTCGGTTGTTGCCGCAGGCGCAGCTTCCGTTGCCGCAGGCGCAGCCTCCGTCGCGGGCGCAGGGGTTGCTTCCACAGGGGTAGCTTCGGCTACCACAACCGTGGGATTGGCCCCAGCCTCCTGGATCATGGCGGTGGTTTCACCTTCCTGGATGTTGCCGAGCGGCGGAGTGGCGGACTTCTTGCAACCGGTCAGCATCAGTGAGAACACTATCAAAACGGCTAAAATGACGGCTATGGATTTACGACTCATGCGAATTCTCCTTTCTTCTGGATTCATAGATATTATACACACAAATACATTTTGCAACAAGGTTTTGCCACAAGTCACAAAAGCTACAATTTCTTACGAGAGTTACTCCATCCTTTATGAAGAATTATACTATAAAAATCACAACAAGGGAAAGTTTTCCTTGACGATAAACGCAGCAGGGTTATAATGGGAGCTTGATAGTCTTATGGAGGAGAAAGTATGATTGACGCAAATGAGCTTCGCAAAGGTACCACATTTTTCCTGGATGGCGAACTGTACCAGGTGTTGGAATATCAACATTACAAGCCGGGCCGGGGTAACGCTATCATTCGCACCAAAATCCGCAATTTGCGCACCGGGGCCACAATCCCGCGCAACTTCCTTTCCGGCGACCGCTTCGAGGAAGCTCCGGTAGAACGCCGCACCACGCAATATCTTTATGAAGATGGTGACACCTTCTACTTCATGGATGCGCAGACCTACGACCAGATTCCCGTGTCGGCCGAGATCATCGGTGATAGGGCCGGGTTTCTGAAAGAAGGTATGGAAGTGGCGCTCACCCTCTTTGAAAACGAGGTGCTCGACGCCGACCTTCCGGCTTCTGTAGAACTCGAAGTTGTGGAGTCCGAAGTTGCCGTCGCGGGTGACACGGCTACCGGCGTGAGTAAAACCGTCGTCTGCGAAACCGGATTGAAGGTCCAGGTGCCCCTGTTCATCAACGTCGGTGACGTCATCCGCGTCGACACCCGCACCGGAGAGTATCTCACGCGCGTTTAACCTGCCACGGGAGCCTGGTAGTAAGTAAGTCTGATATGGTGCGGCGCGCTTCCGGGCGTGCCGCACACATTTTTCCGGGATTATGCCGATGGATTTCAGCCCGTATGCAGGCCGCTGGATTGCGTTGACCGAAAGCTGCGCCATTGCCGGTGTGGGGACGACGCTCGAAGAAACACGCTACGCCGCACGTGCCGCGTGGCCGAAAGAGCGATTGCGCTTGATGTGGATCACGCCACATCCGCCGCACATTCTCCTGCCGGAATGGCCTCTGACCCGCCTCAAAACCCTCCTCCCCGCCGAAGGGGTATGGCTGGTCGGCGGGCCGGTCCGCGATCTCCTGCTGGGCCGCGAGTTGCACGATTGGGATTTCGCCGTCGTGCAGGACGGCCGTAAGCTGGCCCGCGCCGTCGCCGATGCGTTCCATGCCGCCTACTATCCGCTGGATGATGTGCGCGATACCGGGCGCGTCGTCGTCACCGCCCCCAACACCCACCGTCCGATAACGTTGGATTTCGCCACGCTGCGTGGGGCAACCCTGGAAGAGGACCTGCAGCGGCGCGATTTCACCATCAATGCGATGGCCCTCACCCTGCAGGGGGTACTTTGCGACCCAAACGGCGGGCAGGCTGACCTGGATGCAGGTCTCATCCGGATGACCGGCCCATCCAGCTTTACGGACGACCCGGTGCGCCTGTTACGCGCCGTGCGTCTGGCCAACAGTCTGGGCTTCAGGCTCGAAACGCACACCGAACAGGCTATCCGCACCCAAGCCGCATCCATCACGACCGTCGCGCCGGAACGCATTCACACCGAGCTGCTCCAAATGCTCCACGACGTCCCGGCGGCTCGCTCCCTGCAAGACCTGACCGACCTGGGGTTGCTGCGTCACATTTTGCCAGAAATCTGGGCGCTGCACGCGGTCCAACAATCCGCCCCACATCACTACGCGAATGTCCATATGCACACCCTGGCGACGGTCGCCGCAGTCGAGGGAATCCTGGCCTTGCTCAAGGGAGAAGCGCATCCGCCATCCACCGACAGCTATGTGAGCGTCCCCCCCTGGACGTGGCCGATGCTCGCCGAAATTCTGCTCCCGTTCCAGACAGAGCTGCTGCGTTATCTGGAAACGGCGGTCAATGCCGATATGCCGCGCGCCGACCTCCTCAAATGGGGGGCGTTGTTCCACGATGTCGGCAAGGCCAACACTCGCAGTGTGGATGACAACGGCTACACGCACTTCTACGATCATCCTCAGGCCGGCGCAGCATTAACCGCGGCACGTCTGGAAGCCCTGCGTTTTCCGGCGAAAGCCATCGCGTTTGTCGAGACGTTGGTGGCAGAGCACATGCGGCTCGCCGGCAGTGAAAAGGGCGAATTCTCGCGGCGGGCGATCTACCGCTTTTACCGCACCACCGGGGATGCCGGTGTGAGCGTCGTATTGCTGGCTTTGGCCGACACGCTGGCCGTATGGGAACGCGAGTTAACGCAACGTCGCTGGCGTATGCTGTTGCGCAGCGCCCACATGTTACTTGACGCTTACTTCGAGCAGCCGACGCAGGTCGTCGCGCCGCCGCCGCTGCTCAACGGCTACGATGTGATCGCGCTCGGCATCCCCCAAGGGCCGCAGGTCGGGCGCATCCTGGAAACGCTGCGCGAAGCCCAGGCTGCGGGCGAAGTCACCACCCGCGAAGCCGCCGTGGCGCTGGTCAACACTATGCTCACCGAGAACAAGCAGGAAATATGATGAAACCGGGTCCATGCCGATTTATTCTGTTGATGGTGTGCCTGCTGCTGGCAGGCTGCCGGACCGTCGCGCCGGAGACGCCCATAGCGACGCGGATCCCTGCCTCTCCGGCGGCGACACGCACCGCCGTTCCCACCTGGACGCCGACGGCCACGGCGTTGCCGCCGACGCCGTCCCCCACCCGCACGCCGACCATGACACCACAACCGACCGCCACGGCAACGCCCTTCCCTGCCTGCGCCCCCATCTGGCAACGCGCTTTTCCCAAAGGCGAGCCGTTGCGCGACGTGATCCTGTTCACCAGCGAGATCCGGGCGCCGTTTGCGCCGGCCTCTATCCAGCAGCAGAAGACACTCCCTCAATTGTGGGCTATCTCTGCCGATGGCCGACGCAGCAAACGGCTCTCCGCCGACGCCGACACCCTCTACGTCCGCCCGACAGACGGCGGCGTGAGCGTGGACCTGCTGGTGACACAACCCTATTCGCTGGAGACAGACTTCATCCGCCAGCACATCCTCGGCCCGGAATGTACCGACACGGCGTTCCCGTGCAACACGTACACCTTCTCTCCGGGTGGGGCATGGGCGGCTTATTTCTGGGGCGAGGAGCTTTGCGGGCGCGGCATCGCGGCCTTGAATCTCAACACCGACGAGAGACGCACCCTCGCCGAAGGTGGAGGCCATAGTTTCACATTTCTTACGGACGAGCAAATGCTCATCGGCGTGGGACACTGTGAGGGCGGGGAATTGCGGCTGGTCAATCTGGCAACCGGCGACCAGACCACGTTGGGCGCAGAGGGGACGCCGGTGTGGAACGCTCCCCGCACGGCTTTTGCCGTCAATGCCCATCCCCACCTCGGCTGGGGCAGTGTGGTGTGGGGCTACAACCTCGTCCGGGGACAGCTTTTCATCGCTATGCCGGCCGAACGGCACACCCAGGAATCCCAGCCGCTGTGGACGCCGACGGGCGATTATCTGCTATACCAGCAGCGTGTCTTATCGCCGACCAACGAAGCGGGGAGCATGATCACCGTCGGTCCCCAGCAGATTATCCGTGTTGATGCCGACACCGGTATCCAGCAAACGCTGCTCGCCGATCCGGCCTACGATTTCCATTTGTGTCTGGCTTATGGCAAGTGCGAATGGGACGGCGATTTTATCGAGGTGCGGCGCATCCCGTTCCATGCGCAAACATTTGACCTGGAAGCCAACCCCGACGATCCGGGGGTGTCATGCGCCGCCTATGGCTTCCGCTGCCCGGATCCGGTAGAACGTTTCGCCCTCAACTGGCAGACAGGGGAGCTTGTCCCCTGGGACGCACGGCCCGCAACCACGCCCCCCACGCCGGGGGCAACGCCAAAGCCGACCGCCACGCCTGCGCCGCCGGCCGCACCTGATCTTTCCGGCCCGGCCTTTTACACGGCGCCGGATGACCGTTACGCGCTCTATCTGGGACAAGATGGACAAAGCCTGTGGTGTTTCCAGGCCGGGACGACTGCCGAACCGGTATTGTGGATCATTAACGGCAATCACTTCACGTATATCCCTTGACGGTGAAGGTAACCTTGAAACCGACGCACAACATCTTGTTTTCTGGCTCGATCCTTTTACTCATTATCATCCTTATAACAACGGCATGCGTGCCCTCCACACCGTCCCCCACCCCTACTCCGACGCGCACGCCGGTTCTGCCCACCCCTACCCCCACGCACACACCCACCCTCACGCCCACTGCCACGCCTACCATCACCCCGACGCCCACGCCGACGCTGCCGCCCGGGTTGCTCTTATCGCCCACACCGACCGCACTTCAGGGGTGGCCCCCCTTGCCTACCGATCTTTTCTTCCTGCGCGATGGGCAAATCTGGCTGTGGCTGGCGGAAGGCGGCGCGGTCGAAAGCTTGCCCGTCGCCGCCGAGGGTGAGCACGTGCTCACCTACCGTGTGACGCAGGATGAACGCTTCTTCCTCTACACAACCGACGCCGGCAAGCTGTACGCCTTCGACCGCGCGCAGTGGCAACACACGCTCATCCCCACGGCCGGGCGGTTGTTGGACGAACAAGGCAGCTACTTTGACGTGACACCCGATGCCCGTTACCTGGTCTACCTGGCGTGGGGTATCCAGCCGGTGACGGAAACCCTCACCACCCACCAGCACTTCGGGACCGTCTTTGCCATCGAACTGACCGATCTGCGCCGACCACAGCGCACGCTGGGGTATTGTGGCATCGGCACGACGCCCTGCACCGGCGTCTATCTCGCGCCGAACGGCAATCTCGTCGCCTATGAAGACGGCGCAGGGTTGTGGCTCACCGCGCTCGACAATCCCAACCCACGCCTGATTTTGCCGGCAACGGAAGCCGGCGAAACGCCGCCCTGGCAGTTCAAAGGGTGGTCGCCCAATAGCCACTGGGTCATCCTGGAAGCGCGTACCGCCGAAAGTATCCTGTTGGGGTTGCTCGACGTGACAACGGGAGCGATCTTCCCCTTTGGCGATGTCTGCGCCGAGGGCTGCCGGATCGGGCTGAGTTGGGACGCACAGAGCCTGTGGATGTTCACCGACACGCCGCAACAGGGCTGCCTGTATCAAGTGCAACCACCCACAGGCAATGCGCCACCGGCCATGCCCTATCAGTTGTGCGCATTGGATGCCTGGGCGCTGCATCCCGCGTCGCCGCTGGCGCTGCCCGATGGGTGGGTGGCGTTCCTGCACCGCGGCTGCGGTGATGGCTGCCCCGGCCCGGCGCCGGGACTGTATTTCATCGGCCCCGATGAAGCTGTGCACCCGATCGCCTTGCTCGATCACAATGACGGCGAAGTCTTGTGGACACACGACGGATCAGCTTTCATTTACTTCGACGCAGACGGCGCGCCTTCGCGCATGGGCGTGACCGACGGTTCGGGCTTCTGGGACGTGCGCGCGGCGTTGGAAGGTGCTCACGATTTCCGGTGGGGCACGCAGGCGGTGGAGCCTTAGAACGTTGGCGCGTTTGACGTTTGAGGGGCGTCGTTGTATAAAACACGTTATGAATCCGATGCCGTTCCCGAAGTTCCGAGAGGGCCGTTTACGCGCCATGCTGCCGCTTGCGCTGGCAGCGATGCTCATGCTACTGGTCGCCTGCACCACAACGCCCCCGGCCGTTGAACCCAACCGTGTGACCCTTGTGGTGGATGGCGAACGGCGGATCATCGTCACCGGGCTGGGCACGGTGCGCGAGTTGCTTGCCGCCGAGGGGATCACACTGGGCGAACTTGACCGGCTGACGCCGCCGGAGACTGCCGCGCTGCGCAACGGGATGACTATCACCATCGTGCGCGTGACCCGGCAGACAGAAACCGTCACCGAGACACTGCCGTTCGGCAGACAGACCGTGCGCGACGCCGCCATTCCCGAAGGCGAAACACGCCTGCTCCAATCGGGACGCGCCGGGGTTTTGGAGCGCGCCTACCGCATCACGCTGGAAGACGGTGTTGTGGTGGAGCGTACTTTGATGCAGGAAGCCGTCACCCAGGCGCCGCAGGACGAGATTCTGTTGCTGGGCACCCGCCCCAAAGTCGAAACGGTCATCATCACCGGCACACTGGCCTACCTGAATAACCAGGATGCCTGGATCGTGCGCGGCAGCAACCGCGCGCGACGCCGCCTCACGGCGCTGGGTGATCTGGACGGGCGCGTCTTCACGTTGTCGCCGGATGGGACCAGGCTCCTGTTCACCCGTGCCGTCACCAAAACAGGACGCCTCAACGAGCTATGGCTCCTCCGCACCGCCGAAGCCGATCCCACCCCCATCCCCCTCAACGTCGGTGATGTGCTCTGGGTTGGCTGGCACCCCGACGGCAAAACCATCGCCTGGACTACGGCAGAAGTTATCGAGCAGGCGCCGGGCTGGCGCGGACAGAACGACCTGTGGACGGCGCAATTGACGGCGCAATTCACCCTCGTCTCGCGGCGCAAAGTGCTGGCGGCGGAGGCCGGCGGCGGGTACGGCTGGTGGGGCACACGCTATGCCTGGTCGCCGGACGGGGCGCTGCTGGCGTATTCCCAGCCGGACGCCGTGGGCGTGGTCAATCTGCGCGAGGCAAAGCGCACGCCCCTGCTCACCTTTCCCGCATATCGCACCTACAGCAGTTGGGCGTGGAATCCCGCGCTGGCGTGGTCACCCGACGGCCACTTCATCGCCACGGTCATCCACGCGCCATCGCCGAATATCAAGGAGCCGGAGGAAAGCCCGGTATTCGATGTATGGCAAATCGCCGCCAGTGGAGCGTACAGCACCGAGATGGCTTCCGAAACCGGCATGTGGGCGACGCCGCTCTATGCGCCGGATGGCAAGACCCTGCTTTTCGGACGGGCGCTCATCCCCTACAAAAGCGACATCAGCCCGCACAAACTGTGTCTCGCCGACCGTGACGGCTCGAACCAGCGGTGCTTCAACGCGCCGGACATTTTGGGCGCGAACGGCATCGAACTTCCCTTCTGGCGCTGGAGCCCCGACGGGCAACATATCGCCTTCATTTATCGGAGCAGCATCTACCTCCTCGCGCCGGAGGACGGGCAGGTGATTCCGCTGGTGGATGATGGCGGGGTCACGCTCATAGATTGGCGGTAGCTTTACCGCGCCAGGAAGGATCAAAGCCGATCCCATCCGCTACCGTGCAGCCTTCGAGCTGAAGTTGACAGGTTTTATAATTGCATTACACTCTTTATCAGGATAATGCAACATCAAAGCAGGAGGCGAGCATGGCCGACATAACTGTTCCCATTGGGCAGGTAAAAAGGGATATTTCTGAGTTAGTCAATCGGGTGGCTTATAAAGGTGAGCGCATCATTCTGACTTCTCGCGACAAACCTAAGGCAGCCCTGGTAAGCATCGAGGATTATCAACGCCTCACCCAAGAACGCGAGGACGACAAAGTTGCGCAGTGGCAAACATGGCTTACACAAACAAACGCACTGGCGGAAACGGTATTGGCGCGCAGAGGCGGCGTATTCATCCCGGTTGATGATTTGCTGAGCGAAGACCGCGAAGATTTGGAGAGGCGCAATGACTAGACGACCGGTCGTCATTGATGCGAACTTCGCGGCGAAAATCGTGCTTCCCAATCCTATGCGAGAGGTGTGCTGTAACGCTATGGGCTACCTGATCCGCAAAGGATATGATCCGGTAGCCCCAACGCTATGGGCTTATGAGGTCACGTCGGCAGTATGCAAAGCCATACATTTCGGATATTTGACCGAAGATGAGGGAGAGCAATCCCTGCATCAATTACTGTGCCTGAACGTTATGCTCAAGTCTCCCCAAATAGAGGATAACTACCGGGCTATGATGTGGACGCGGAAACTCAAGCGAGCAGCAACGTATGACAGTTTTTACCTGGCATTGGCAGAAACGCTTGGATGCGAATTATGGACAGCAGATCAGCGCCTGATCAATAGCGTCAATGTGCCATGGGTTCGATGGGTTGGAGACCTCTAACAAACTCCTAATCGCTTATGGGGAGCTTCTATGAACATCCTCGATCAATTCAAATTAGACGGCAAAACTGCGCTCGTCACCGGCTGCCGGCGCGGGATTGGGCGCGCTTACGCGCAGGCACTTGCCGAAGCCGGCGCGGACATCGTCGGTGTGAGCCTTACCCTGCAACCGGGCAGTGAGGTAGAGCAGGACGTTGTGGCTTTAGGGCGCACGTTTCGCGGCTACGCCTGCGATTTCACCGATCGCGAGTTGCTCTATGCCTTCATCGCCCGCGTGAAAGCCGAATGTCCGCCGATTGACATCCTGGTCAACAATGCCGGCACGATCTTCCGCAAACCGGCGGTGGACTATCCCGATGATAAGTGGGATGAGGTCATCGAGACCAACCTCAACGCGCAGTTCATCCTCGCGCGCGAGTTCGGCAGGGACATGCTGGCGCGCGGACACGGTAAGATCATCTTCACCGCCTCGCTGATGACGTTCCAGGGGGGCATCACGATCCCCAGTTACGCCGCGAGCAAGGGTGGCATCGGCCAACTGGTGATGGCGTTATCGAACGAGTGGGCCGGCAAGGGCGTCAATGTGAATGCGATTGCGCCCGGCTACATCGCCACCGACCTCACCGAAGCCCTGCGCCACGATCCCATGCGCAGCGAGCAAATCCTGGCGCGCATCCCCGCCGGCCGTTGGGGCACACCGGAAGACTTCAAGGGCGCGGTGGTCTACCTGGCTTCCGACGCCTCGAACTACGTCAACGGCATCACACTCATCGTGGACGGCGGGTGGATGGGGAGGTAGGCGTAGGCGTTAGTCGTTAGTCGTTAGTCGTTAGTCGTTAGTCATTAGTCGTTAGTCGTTAGTCATTAGTCGTTAGTCATTAGTCGTTAGTCGTTAGTCGTAGTCGTTAGTCGTCAGCTTGCAATGATTGCACACTGATAGCTGAAAACTGATAACCACATTGACGATTTTCCAACCTTGCGTTATACTGTAGACTGTTTCTGAAGCGATTCTTTTCAGGTATTATGAAGGGGGAGAGAATGAATAAAGCAAAGAACAAAAAACTCGGCATCCTGGTAGGGGGCGGACCGGCGCCGGGCATCAACGGGGTGATCCATTCCGCCGTCATCGAGGCTTCCGTCAACGGGATGGAAGTCATCGGCCTGTACGAAGGGTTCAAGTACCTCATGCAAGGCCGTATCGTCGGCAGACCGCTGACCATCGCCGACGTGAGCCGCATCCACCGCGATGGCGGCTCGATCCTGCGCACTTCGCGCGCCAACCCGACAAAGTCGGACAGGGACCTGGAAACATGCAGCCGCACGCTCATTGACGCAGGCATCAACTGCTTGCTCGCCATCGGCGGTGACGATACGGCCTATTCGGCCTACCGCATCGCGCGCTATGCCGATGAGCATATGAACGTCAGAATCCAGACGGTTCACGCGCCCAAAACCATTGACAACGACCTGCCGCTGCCCGAAGGCATCGTGACTTTCGGATTCGAGACGGCACGGGAGTTGGGGACGCGGCTGGTGATGAACCTGATGGAAGACGCGCTCACCAGCCAACGTTGGTACCTCGTTGTGGCGATGGGGCGCAAGGCCGGGCATCTGGCCTTGGGCATCGGCAAAAGCTCCGGCGCAACGATCACACTCATCCCCGAGGAATGGGGCAACCGTGAGATTCGTCTGCAGGAAGTGATTGACATCCTCACCACGACGATCATCAAGCGCCAGGCCGAGGACAAACCCCACGGCGTGGCCGTGGTGGCCGAAGGGGTGGTGGAGCAAATGTACCCCGGCGATCTGGAAGGTCTGGAGAACGTCGAGCGCGACGCACACGGGCACATCCGCCTGTCGGAAGTCAATTTCTCGGACATTCTCAAGGACGAGCTGCGCAAGCAACTCAAGGACCTCGGCGTCAGCACCAGCATTATCAACATTGACATGGGCTACGAGCTGCGCTGCGCCGATCCCATCGCTTACGACATTGATTACACACGCAGTCTGGGCGAAGCCGCCGTGGCCTTCTTGCTCAACGATGGGAGCCACGCGACCATCACCATCCAGCAAGGGCAGATGATCCCCATCCCCTTTGACAAGATGATGGATCCCACCACCGGGCGCACCGAAGTCCGCAAGGTGAACGTCAATTCCTTCGTCTACCGCTCGGCGTGCAAATTCATGATCCGCTTAACCCCTGAGGACGCCGAAGACGAGATCCTGCTGGGCAAGATGGCCGCCCAGACAAACCTGTCGCTGGATCAGTTCAAGGCCAGGTTCGGCTACCTCATCGGCATCGCACCACGGCCGTTTTAGGTGGGGAAAACGGTAGACAGGCAGGCAGAAAGAGAATAAACGGTAGACAGGCTCCCCTGTCTACCGTTTTTTTGTTGTTGGGGAAAACTACGGCTTAATGCTTGAAGCTCCGCTGACCGGTGAACACCATCGTCGCGCCGGCCTCGTTGACGGCTTCGATGACTTCGGCGTCGTTGAGGGAACCGCCCGGCTGGATGACGGCAGTGACACCCTCGTGCAGGCCCACATCCACGCCATCGCGGAAGGGGAAAAACGCATCGGAAATCATTGCCGCGCCTTTGAGATCGCCATGCGCGGCTTTGACCTCAGCATCAATCTCCGCCTGTTTTTCGGCATCCAGGAAACGGTAGGCGGTCCGGTAGCGCGTGTAGGCCAGCCGCTCGGCCATGTTGCGGTACGCCTTGTCGCGGGCAATCACTGCCACACCGACGCGATCCTGTTCCCCTGCCCCAATGCCCACAGTGACGCCGTCTTTTGCGTAGAGCACCGAGTTGGATGTGACACCCGCTTCGACCTTCCAACCGAAGAGCATGTCTTCGATCTCCTGCGCCGTGGGCGCGCGTTTGACGGCGATGGTTTCACCCTTGCGGGTCGCCGTCGCCGGAAGCAAATCGGCCGCCGTCTGGGTCTGAGGAACAAAAGAGAGCTGCGCGATGATTCCGCCGTCAATGAGGCTCTTGAAGTCCACAAAACGCTCTTGAGCAAAGGTTGCCAGTCGCTCAATGGCGGCGATGCGCATAATGCGCAGGTTCTTGCGCGCGGCGAGCACCGCCACCGTCCCTTCCTCGTACTCCGGCGCAACGACGACTTCCGCATATTGCTCCGCGATTGCTTCGGCGGTCGCCATGTCCACCGGCCGGTTGAGCGCAATGCAACCGCCAAATGCAGCGATGTGATCGGCCAGATCGGCCTTGAGGTACGCTTCGGCAATCGTATCTGCCATCGCCACCCCCGAGGGGTTGTTGTGCTTCATGATCGCCGCCGTGGGCCTATCCATCAGATAGCGCAGGATGTTGAGGGCGTTGTCGGCGTCGGTGAGGTTGATCTTGCCGGGGTGTTTGCCGAATTGCAGCAGTTCGGCATCGGAGACAAGGTAACGGCCCGGCGCGATCGTCGTCACATTGCCGATGATGAGATTGCCGTTGACGAGCTTATAGAACGCAGCCTCCTGACCGGGATTTTCGCCGTAACGCAGCCCCTTGCGCACGCCGTCAATCTCCCAGGCCACTTTCTCATAGACTAACGTCGTGCGCCGGTCATCAAACACGAAGCTGATTTCCATCCGCTCCGGGAAATGATCATCCATAATCGTGCGGTAGGCTTTTTTCAAGTCTTGTGGCATGGTTTCCCCCTCTTAGTTTACTCATTACCCAACTATTTCATACACCCCCGGCACATCCGCCGGTTCTTGCATGCTCAAATAGGCACTGATGGCGGCGTCGTAGGCGGCGGTATGGGCGAAGGCTTTGCGGGCGAACTCGAAGCGCGTCTGTAAGTCAAGGGCGCCGCGGTTGGCGCGGAGCTTGCTGAGCAGCGGGGCATAGTCCGCCGGGTCTACGACCGGGATGACGCGCAGGTAGTTTTTCGCCGCCGCGCGCAGCATGCACGGCCCACCGATGTCTATATTGGCGCGCGCTTCTTCGAGGCTCACACCTTCGCGGGTGACCGTCGCCAGGAAGGGATACAGGTTCACCACGACCATATCGAAGGGGATGGATTTCGTGCGCACCATATCGGCCCGGTGCGCTTCGTTATAGGTTTCGGTGAGCAGGCCCAGGTAGATTTTGAAATCCAGCGTCTTCACCAGCCCGCCTTGCGTTTCCGGCTGGCCGGTGTAATCCGAAACCTGCATCAGATGACGGGCCGTCCCCACCGCGCCGAGGATTTCGGAGACGCGGCTGTACGTTCCCCCCGTGGAATAAAAATGGATGTACGGATTCAACGCGATCAGGCCGGGAATCAGTTCTTCCAGCCCCGTCTTATCCGACACACTGAGCAACACATGCTGAATGGTAACCCAATTGTCTACTTTTTGAACGATGTTCACCATAGTTCCTCCTCACGAGTTGCGAATTAGTTACTGTCATAAAGTATTCGCCATGAAAGGGCGGTCCAGTTTAGCATGTTCATAGCGTGCGATCATAAAAAACAGTCCCAAGCAGCTGGTTTCATTGGGAAAGGCCCCAATCTCATCGGCGCGCGT
>Ga0208197_1000390_pt1 | contig 57875 bp, 56 predicted proteins | sample AD_JPNNA4_MetaG_FD_184444 | JGI IMG/M metagenome (GOLD analysis project Ga0208197, IMG submission 184444) | Active sludge microbial communities of municipal wastewater-treating anaerobic digesters from Japan - AD_JPNNA4_MetaG (SPAdes) (version 2) | ecosystem: Engineered > Bioreactor > Anaerobic...
GGATGGCTCAAAGGATTCCTGACTGGGAGAGGCCCTCGCGCAACATCGCGAGGTGCTCGGGTGGCGACTCCACGAGCGGGAGCCGGACGAACGCGCTGGGGATGACGCCGAGTTCGGCGAGGGCGGCCTTGGCCATGATGGCGCCCTGGCTGGGCGACATGATCGCCTGCACGACGGGGATGAGGCGGCGGTGGATCGACCGGGCCGTCGCCAGGTCGCCGTCCGCGACCGCGCGGACCATCGCGGCATACTCATCGCCGGCGACGTGACCCACGACGGAGACGACGCCGACCGCGCCCTGCGCGAGGTGCGCCAGGTTGAGCACGTCGTCACCGGAGTACCACTGCAGGTCGGTGGCCGCCATCACCTGGCTCGCGGCCCAAAGGTCGCCCTTGGCGTCCTTGACCGCGACGATGCGAGGGTGCTCGGCCAGGCGGATGAGGGTCTCGGTCTGGATGGGTATGCCGGTGCGACCGGGGATGTCGTAGACGAGGACCGGGAGGTCGGTGGCGTCCGCGACGGCCCCGAAGTGCGCCACGAGACCGGGCTGGGTCGGCTTGTTGTAGTAGGGCGTGACGACGAGCAGACCTCGGGCGCCCACGGCAGCGGCCCGGCGGGCCATGTCGATGCTGTGCGCCGTGTCGTTGGAGCCGACCCCCGCGACGACGACCGCCCGATCGCCCACGTGGGCGGCGACGAGCTCGATAACCCGGATGCTCTCGTCGGAGGTGAGGGTCGCGGACTCCCCCGTCGTGCCGTTGACGACGATGCCATCGTGGGAGTGGGCCAGCAGGTGGTCGGCGACGGCGAGGACGGCATCCTCGTCGACGTCTCCGGCGGGCGTCATCGGGGTGACCATCGCCGTGAGCACGCGGCCGAAGATGGGGCTCGTCATGGGCTCAGGCTATCGCGCACGAGTTCCGGGGCCGGACACTGCACACGCGCTGCAGTCGGCCGCTGCGGGATCTGGGGCAAGAAACAGAAAGGTCGAGGCGCTACCCGCTCGGGGGTCCGGGTAGCGCCTCGACAACACCTACATCGCTGGGGCCGGGTGGTTCGTTACGGCGCTACACCTCAGTTAAGTGTGATCTAGGTCACACTGTCTGGGCTGTCCCCGCCGGGTGTTACGGTGCCGAACGTGCGCCAGTACCTCGACCTCCTCGACCGTGTCCTCGCCGACGGTGTGACCAAGTCCGACCGGACCGGCACCGGGACGATGAGTGTGTTCGGCCACCAGATGCGTTTCGACCTGGCCGAGGGCTTCCCGGTGCTGACCACCAAGCGGCTGCACCTGCGCTCCATCATCGGCGAGTTGCTGTGGTTCTTGCGCGGCGACACCAACGTGCGCTGGCTCCAAGAGCGCGGCATCACCATCTGGGACGAGTGGGCCGACGAGCACGGCGACCTTGGGCCGGTCTATGGCTACCAGTGGCGCTCCTGGCCCACCCCCGACGGCCGTCAGGTCGACCAGATCGCCCACGTCGTCGAGGCAATCCGGCGCAACCCCGACTCCCGGCGACACATCGTCTCGGCCTGGAACGTCGCCGACGTCGAGTCGATGGCGCTGCCCCCGTGCCACGCCCTCTTCCAGTTCTACGTCCGCCCCGACGTCTCCCCCGCGGCACTCGAGGCAGCCGCGCGAGGTGAGCACACGGCATACCCCGCGTTCTTGGATTGCCAGCTCTATCAGCGCTCGGCCGACATCTTCCTGGGCGTGCCGTTCAACATCGCCTCCTACGCACTGCTCACGGCCATGGTCGCCCAGGTGACCGGGCTGCGGCCGGGGCACTTCGTCCACACCCTCGGTGACGCCCACCTCTACCTCAACCACCTCGACCAGGCCCGCCTGCAGCTGACCCGCGAGCCGCGGCCCCTGCCGACTCTGCGGCTGACCCCGGGCCTCGGCCTGGACGAGTTCGACCTCGCTGACGTCGAGCTCGTGGGATATGACCCGCACCCAGGCATCAAGGCCCCCATCGCGGTCTGACCGGCGCCAGAGGAGACTGGTCCTATGACGGTTGGCATGATCGCGGCGGTGTCTCGCAACGGTGTCATCGGCGACGGCGTCCGGATGCCCTGGCACCTGCCTGAGGACCTCGCTCACTTCAAGCACACGACGATGGGCCATACGTTGCTCATGGGGCGGCGGACCTTCGACTCGATCGGCCGAGCGCTGCCGGGGCGGCGCAGCATCGTCCTCACCCGCAACACCCGCTGGTCGCACGCCGACGTCGAGGTCGCCCACACGTTCGCCGAGGGGCTCGCCCTCGCCGGCCCCACTGAGTTGTGGGTCGTCGGCGGCGGCGAGGTCTATCGGCTCGCGATGCCGTATGCCGCCCGTCTGGTCATCACCGAAGTCGACCAGGACGCCGAGGGCTCGGTGACCTTCCCCGCGATCGACGCGCGGGTCTGGGTCGAGACCTCACGTATGCCGCACGAGGGCTTCGCGTTCGTCGGTTACGAGCGCCGCGCCTGACGCCTGACGCCTGACTCCTCAGGCGTCGTAGTCGAGCTCGACTGTGTCGCTTACCGGGTGCGCCTGGCAGGCCAGGACGATCCCCGCGGCGACCTCGTCGGGCTCAAGGGCGTAGTTGCGGTCCATCCGCACCTCACCGGACACCACGCGCGCGCGACAGGTGCCGCAGACGCCGCCGGTGCACGAATAGGGCGCGTCGGGCCGGGCCCGTAGCGTCGCATCGAGGATGCTCTCCTCGCGGGTCGGCATGGGGATGACCGTCGTGCGTCCGTCGAGCGCCACGGTGACGACCGCCGCCGGCGGGGCCGAGGTGTCGACGATGACCGGCGCCGGCTTGGGCGCCCCGTCCTCGTCGACGTGGAAGATCTCGTGGTGGACGTGCTCCTTGCCGAAACCACGCTCGGACAGCAGCGCCTGCGCGTCCTGGACCATCCCGAACGGCCCGCAGAGATAGACCTCGTCGATGCCTTCGACCGGCACCAGCGCGTCGAGGATCCGGGTGAGTCGCTCCTTGTCGATCCGCCCGTGGAACAACTCGACGTCAGGAGCCTCGCGTGAAAGCACGTGGATGAGGTGCAGCCGGGCGCCGTAACGGTCCTTGAGGTCCTCGAGCTCCTCGAGGAACATCACCGTCGAGGTCCGCCTGTTGCCGAACAGCAGGGTGACCCGGGAGCCGGGCTCCTCCTCCAGCGCCGTGGAGACGAGCGCGAGGATCGGAGTGATCCCCGACCCAGCGGCGATCGCGACGTGGTGGCGGGCTGCGTCGGGTTGGACCGGGCAGGTGAAGTTCCCCAGCGGGGTCATGACATCGACGACGTCGCCCGCGGCAAGTTCGTCGACCAGCCACGGCGACATGCGACCGCCGGGCACCTTGGCCGCCGCCACCCGCAGGGTCCCTGGGCGGCCACCGTGGGCCGACTGGCAGATCGAGTAGGAGTTGCGGACCTCGGCGCCATCGACCGTGCGGCGCAGCGTGAGGTGCTGGCCCGGGGCGAAGCGATAGGCGTCGGCGAGGTCGTCGGGGACGGCGAAGGTGATCGCCGTCGCCTCCGGCGTGAGCCGCTCGACCTTGGCCACGGTCAAGGGGTGGAAGGTGGCTCGCCGCGTCGTCGTGCCGGCGGTGGGGCTAAGCAGTCCGGTCATCTAGAGCGCCTTGAACTCGTCGAAGGGATCGCCGCAACTGTCGCAACGGCGCAGGGCTTTACAGGCGGTGGAGCCGAATTGGGAGATCACCGAGGTCGCCTCGCTGCCGCAGCGCGGGCACGCGACGGTATGCCGTCCGCCCCCGATCATCACCGACACCGGGCGGGGCGCCCGCTCACCGGCACCGGCGTCGGCATCGGCCGGCCCGGGTGGGGCGATCCCGAACCGACGCAGGGCCTCGCGGGCATCCGGCGAGATCCAGTCGGTCGTCCACGCCGGGGACAGCTGGGAGGTGACGACGGCCCGCAGGCCGTGGGCACGGCATACCCGGGCGATCTGGTCCTCGATGGCACGCATCGCGGGACAACCCGAATAGGTGGGCGTGATGACCACATGGACCACCCCGGCCGCCTCGTCGAGCCGACACTCCCGCAGGATGCCCAGCCCCTCGATGGTGATGACGGGGATCTCCGGGTCGGGGATCGCCCGCACCGCTTCCAGGACGTCGGTGGCCGTGGCCATCATCGTCACCAGCGGGCTCCGGGCACCGAGCGCGGGAGATATTGCATCTCGGCGAGCAGGAAGCCCAACGGCTCGGAGTGCACACCTTCGCGCCCGCCTCGCGAGTGCCACTTGGGCGTTGCCGGCATGGTCAACGTGGCTTCGGCGACGACCGCCTCGACGGACGCCTGTGCCGGGCTGCGCAGCGACGAGGGCAGCGCGCCGACGCCCGCGGTGACCGCGGCCGCGACCGCGGCCCCAGAGTCGTCGAACAACTCATCGACGAAGGGAGCCACCCAGGTGAGCGCGGCCTGCATGCGCTCGTGGGACTCCTGGGTGCCGTCGCCGAGCCGCACGACCCACTGGGCCGCGTGGTCGTGGTGGTAACGGACCTCCTTGTGCGCCTTGGCGGCGATGGCCCGCAGCTGCTCGTCGGCGGAGTCGGCGAGCGCGGCATACAGGGCCTTCTGGTAGGCCGAGAACCACAGCATCCGGGCCATCTCCTGGCCGAAGTCGCCGCGGCGCTGTTCCACGAGGTGGACGTTGCGGAAGTCGCGTTCGTCGCGCAGGTAGGCCAGGTCGTCCTCGGAGCGCCCGGTGCCGTCCAGGCTCCCGACGTGGGTCAGCAGCGAGCGCGCCTGACCGATGAGGTCGAGGGAGACGTTGGCCAGGGCCATGTCCTCCTCGAGCGCCGGCGCCCAGGTGAGCCACTCCCCCAGCCGGTGGGAGTAGATGAGGGCATCGTCAGCGAGGCCCAGGACATAGGCGCTGTATGCCGCGCCGGTTTCCTTCTCGCTCACAGGTATTCGACATCCTCGGGAACTTCGTAGAACGTCGGGTGGCGGTAGATCTTGTCGCCCGCCGGGTCGAAGAAGGAGTCCTTCTCGTCGGGGCTGCTGGCGACGATGTCGCTGGCCGCCACGACCCAGATCGAGACACCCTCTTGGCGGCGGGTGTAGAGGTCACGGGCGTTGCGCACGGCCATCGCGGCATCGGAGGCATGCACCGACCCCACGTGGACGTGTGACAGGCCCCGCTTGGCCCGCACGAAGACCTCGAACAGCGGGAGGGTTCCCTCGCTCATGCCGCGCTCCCTTCACCCGCGCCGACGGCGCCGTCGGCACGCTCACGTTGTTTGGCGGCATACGCCGTCGCTGCCTCGCGCACCCACGCGCCTTGCTCGTGCGAGGAGACCCGGCGCTCGATCCGGGCGGCGTTGCAGGCGCCGTCCCCCTTGATGACCCGCCAGAACTCGTCCCAGTCGATCTCGCCGAAGTCGTAGTGCCCGCGCTCCTCGTTCCATAACAGGTCAGGGTCGGGCAGCGTCACGCCGAGCCGGGCGGCCTGCGGGACGGTCATGTCGACGAACTTCTGACGCAGGTCGTCGTTGCTGAACCGCTTGATGCCCCACGCCATCGACTGCTCCGTGTGGCCGCCGGTGACGGCGTGCTCACCCGTGTCGCGCGGCCCGAACATCGCCAGCGCCGGCCACCACCACCGGTTCGTCGCGTCCTGGGCCATCGCCTGCTGCTCGGGGGTGCCCCGCATGAGCTCCCACAGCAACTCGAAGCCCTGCCGCTGGTGGAAGGACTCCTCCTTGCAGGTGCGGATCATCGCCCGGGCGTAAGGACCATAGGAGCACCGACACAGCGGCACCTGATTCATGATCGCCGCGCCGTCGACGAGCCAGCCGATGGCGCCACAGTCGGCCCAGGTGAGCGTCGGATAGTTGAAGATCGAGGAGTACTTCTGCTTGCCGGTGTGCAGCCGGTCGAGCAGTTCCTCCCGAGTGATGCCGAGGGTCTCCGCCGCGGAGTAGAGGTAGAGCCCGTGGCCGGCCTCGTCCTGGACCTTGGCGATGAGGATCGCCTTACGCCGCAGCGAGGGTGCCCGGGTGATCCAGTTGCCCTCCGGCTGCATCCCGATGATCTCGGAGTGCGCGTGCTGGGCGATCTGGCGGATGAGGGTCTGGCGATATTCCTCGGGCATCGCGTCGCGCGGCTCGATCCGTTGATCGGCGGCGATGATCGCATCGAAGCTCGCCAGGCCTTCACGGGCCTTGGTGTCAACGTGGGCCGCCGCGGCTTCGACCGCTCCTCCGTCCGCCGCGTTGAGGGGGCCTGCCCCCGGGTCGTCGGGCTCGGCGAAGTCGTTGCCGTACATGAGCACAGTATGGCCGGGCCGGGATCGCCTCGCCCCCTCTGGAGGGGTGAACATCACAACAGCCGTTAGACCAAGGTCAGAGCGGGCTTTCGATGTACCAGCGTCCGCCCACGCGCACGAGGTTCACGTCCTCCCGGTATGCCGCGGGCACGCCGGTCATCTGGTCGGCTGTGACCGTTGCCTGGTCGCCGTCGACCGCGGCACCCGTGACGGACGCCGAGGTGAGAGCAGCCAACTCCTCGGGTGTTGCCACGTCCGTGATGATCGTGTCGAAGCCCGATCGGCACAGCAGGACGTCATCGCCGGCCAGGGGCTTGCCGTCGTAGGCGACCAACGCGCACGCGGCGGCCGAGTCCTTGGCGCCCAGCGCGCGATAGAACCCCGCGACCGTCGATTCCGGCGTCTCGCCGACGGGTGCTGACGAGCACGCCGTCAACCCGGCCAGCGCCACGACGACCGCCAAGGCGACGGCTCTGGCGGTGGCAGCGGCGTCGGCTTTGGCGCCCACAAGGGCCCGAACACGCGGTAGACGATCACCCACCGGACCATCCAAACATGCGCACACGGCCCTCTGTCACCATCGGCGGATGCGCGAGGAGGCGGGCAAGGAGGGCGCGGAGGCGAGCGGGCAGCGGCCAGGCGACCTCGATCCCGCGACGCGCACGTCGGTTCTGCGCCAGGCCTGGTCGGTGGGGATCGCGACGGGGGCCTACGGGATCTCGTTCGGAGCCTTGGGCGTGGCGTCGGGGCTGAGCGTGGCGCAGACCTGCGCCCTGTCCCTGCTGATGTTCACGGGAGGGTCGCAGTTCGCCTTCGTCGGCGTCATCGGCGCCGGTGGCACGGGGGTCGCGGCCATCGCCACGGCGACCCTGCTCGGGATCCGTAACGGGCTCTACGGCCTGCAGGTGTCGGAGTTCCTCCACGACCGCGGCTGGCGACGTGGGGTCGCCGCCCACCTGACGATCGACGAGTCGACGGCCGTCGGGATCGCTCAGCCCACGGTTCGGGCGTCCCAGCTGGGCTTCTGGCAGACGGGGATCGCCGTCTTCGTCTTCTGGAACCTGTTCACCCTCCTCGGGGCGTGGCTCGGCAATGCCCTGGGCGACCCACGCCGATGGGGCCTGGACGCAGCCGCCGCCGCTGCCTTCGTCGCCCTGCTCTGGCCGAGGCTGCACTCTCGGGATGCGGCCGCCACCGCCGTGGTGGCGGTCGTGCTCACTGTGGCCGTCGCGCCGTGGGCGCCGGCCGGCATACCCGTGCTCATCGCCGCGTTCGCGGCCGTGGCCGTCGGGCTGTGGCCGCGCGCTGCTGCCCGCGACGACGACAGCACCGGTGGGGAGGTCGCGCCGTGAGCCTCTGGTTCACCGTCCTCGCGGCCTGCGCGCTCGCGTTCCTCACCAAACTCGCCGGGCACTACGTGCCGTCGGCCAAGCTCGAGGGCCGGCGGATGCGCCGGGTCACGGCCCTGCTGCCCGTGGCGCTGCTCACGTCGTTGGTCGTCATCCAGACCTTCGCCGCCTCCGGTGGCGGCTTCACCGTCGATGCCCGAATCGTCGGCCTGGCCGCCGCCGTGATCGCGCTGTTGCTGCGCGCGCCGTTCATCGTCGTCGTCATCATCGGCGCTGCCGTCGCCGCCGGACTTCGCGCGTTGGGCTGGAACTAACGCGCGTTGGGCTGGAACTGACCGGTCCAACCGGCCACCTCCAGCCCAACGTCCTGCTCATCACACCACTCGACGTCAGTGCCGCACGAACCCCAACTCGGCCATCTGCGGCTCGGTGAGGGAGCCGCCGGCCTTCACTGCCGCCTCGAACAGGGGCAAGTGGGCGTCGAGCGAGGAACGGCGCAGGTTGGTGAAGACCCTGGTCACCCCGGCATCGCCGGTCGCGGCCGCCGCGAGCCGGTCATAGAGCGCGACGTTCTTGCGCTCCCCGTCGACCCACGCCTGGGCCGCGGTGACCAGGTCGGCTGGGGCCGCGATCGTGCCGGCATAGGGGTTGGCCGGCGGGACGAAGCCGAACCGACTCAGTTGCCGGGTCAGCGCCTGGATGTGGTTCTGCTCCATCGCTTCGATGCTGACGTAGGGCTCGACGTCTCCGAACTTCGCGATGACCGCCTGATAGGAGGCTGCGGCGGCATACTCCCCTTCCGGGCTCATGAGCGCCTCCCAGGCTGCCGCGGCGACGGTGCCGGCGGGTGGGGCGGCGGTGACCGCGCCGCTCGTGGCGCGGGCAGGGCCGTTTCCGTTGCCCATCCCGCCTCCGACACCGTTTCCGGGGCCACGGTCGGACGGCGGGCCGCCGGAGCCCATCCGCCCAGCGGTCGGGGCCGCCGAGGCAGTCGCCGGCGTTGCGGCGGGAGTGGTGCTGGTGGTCGTCGCGGTGCTGGAACACCCACCGATCGCGGCCACGGCGATGGCTGAGGCGAGGACGATGGCTGCGCGCTTCATGACGGGTTCCTTTGCTCGGAGCTGGGATCGACCTCAGTCTCCGAGGCATTCATGAAGCCACTGTGAAGCGCGCGTGGGCGTTGCGAGAGATCTCGCCGAGGGGCGAGCGACCGCAGCGGCGCCGCGGGCCGCCCCCGTCAGCCGAGGCCGAGGTAGTGCTCCAGGCCGACCGTGACGCCCGGATGCCCGGCGACGCCTCGCACGCCGGCGAGCACGCCCGCCATGAACGACTCGCGGTCCAGCGAGTCGTGCCGGATCGTCAGCGTCTCCCCCACGTTGCCGAGGATGACCTCCTGGTGCGCCACCAGCCCGCGCACTCGCAGCGAGTGCACCGGTATGCCGTGCACGCGCGCGCCGCGGGCACCGTCCGGATCGGTCGTGGTGGCGTCGGGAACCGGCCCGACTCCGGCTGCGTCCCGCGCGGCCCCGATGAGCTCGGCGGTGCGCGCGGCGGTGCCCGAGGGTGCATCGACCTTGTTGGGGTGGTGCAGTTCGACGACCTCGACCGACTCGAAGAACCTCGCCGCTTGAGCGGCGAACGACATCATGAGGATGGCGCCGAGGGCGAAGTTGGGGGCGATGAGCACCCCGACCGGTCCGCCGGCGCGCGCCTCGGGCGCCGCGAGCAATTGTTGGCGCAACTCGTCGAGTTTGGCGTCGTCCCACCCGGTCGTCCCCACAACGACGTGCACACCCCGGCTGACGCAGGCGACGACATTGGCCAGCGACGCTGAGGGCACCGAGAACTCGACGACGACGTCAGCTCCGCCGAGATCGCCCAGCTCGTCGCCCATGTCGAAACCACCGACGAACTCCAGATCGGACGCGGCCTCGACGGCGCGGCATACCGTCGCTCCCATCCGACCGCGGGATCCGATGACGGCGACCTTCGGCTGGCTCATGAGCGCAAGGGTAGCCGTGGGACGATTCCGCCCATGGACGCCGACCCGAGCGTGGACGCCCGCCTCGACGAGGCGGTCGACGAGCTCTACGGGTTGACCGGCGACGCGTTCCTGCCGCGCCGAGGTCAGTTGGCGGCGGCCGCCCGGGCTGGTGGTGACACGGAGCTCGCCAAGGCGATCACGGCGCTGCGCAAGCCCACCCAGTCGGCCTGGGCGATCAACCTGCTCTCCCGCGAGTGTGCCGACGATCTGCATCGGCTGGCGGATCTCGCAGCGCGGCTGCGCACGGCTCAGGAGCGCCTCGACGGCGCCGCGCTGCTCACCCTCGGCCGCGAACGCACCGCGCTCGTCGACGAGTTGGTGGCGCAGGCCCACGTGGTCGTCACCCAGGCGGGGGCCAAGTTCAGCCCGGCGATGGCGCGCGATATCGGCACCACCTTTGTCGCGGCCCTTGCCTCCACCGAGGCCACGGCGGCCGTCACCTCCGGTCGGCTCACCCGAGCCCTGGAGTATGCCGGTTTCGGCGAGATCGACCTCACCGAAGCCACCGCTCGCCCGCTTCGTCTCGTGCGATCCGACGAGCGCGCCTCGCTGATGTCGTCGGGCGTCCGTGCCGACGCCCACCGGGGCGCCTCGTCACCGGATGGGGCACTCGCGGACGACGCCGATCCCGAGGTGTCGGCGGCCGAGGCCGACCTGCACGACGCCATGGCCACCGCCACAGCGGCGGCATCCCGTCACGGAGTCCTCAGCGCCGAGCTCGAGCTCGCCGAGAACCGCGTTGCTCAACTCCAGGCCGAGCTCGCCCGGGCCCGAGCGCACCGGGACAAGACCGCGGACGCGCTCGGCGAGGCTGACAGCGCGCAGGCTGCAGCCCAACGCGAGTTGCGCCGGGCCCGCACGGCACTTGAGGACCTGCGCAACGGCTGAGTGTCAACCGGCTGTGCACTCCCCGGGCACTGGCCAAGCCCCGGCCGACCGCCTGCTCACGGCCCCCGTCATCCTGCAGTGGTCAGCCGCTGGCCCGGCTCCGGCGCAAGGCGGCAGCCACCCACCAGGCGCTCAGCCCCACTGCCAGCGCCACCGCGAGGTTCACCAACGCTCCCAGCACGCCGGCCGCGATGGCGAAGCCCCACTCGGTGCGACCCCGCAGATCGCGCAGAAGTTGGATGTGCAGCACCCCGGCGACTCCGAGCAGCGCGGCGAGGATCCACACGGGGAAACCCGCGAGCGCACCCCCGGTGACTTGACCGGCCACCAAGGCCAGCACGACGAGGATGGTGCCGAGGAAGATCGGTGCCCGGCCGGTCCGAGCGCCGAAGGACCGGTGAGCGGTGAGGCCCCCCGCGCCGTGACAGACCGGCATACCTCCGAGGAGTCCGGCGAGGACGTTGCCCAGCCCGAGCGACACGGCCAGCCGTCCGGCGGTGACCCGCGATGCGGCTGCACCGAAGTAGCCGCGAGCTGCGTCGGCGGTGGCGATGCAGGAGTTGGCGAAGGTGAGCGGCAACTGCGGCACGACCAACACCACTGCGGCCGTAGCAAAATCGCTTGCAGACGGCGTGTGCAGGCGCAGTTCCGAAGGGCCGAGGGTCATCGGGAGGTGGGCTCGGGCAACCACCCACACCAGCGCGATTCCGACGAGGACGACGGTGATCCCCCGGGCCCGCCAGACGTATGCCGCGGCCCCGGCGACGAGAGCACCGGCCACGAGGAGCGCGGTCGGCGCTCCTGCGTCGGCGAACTGGCGGGGCGGCTCGACCACCAGACCCCAGGCAAGGCGGATGAGCAGGATGCCGACCGACAGCTGCACTCCACGGACGAGCGGCTTGGGAAAGATTGCCGCGGCACGATCGAGCAGACCGCTAAGCCCGAGCGGGATGAATACCAGCGCCATGAGCAGCGACCCGGCCGCGATGACGTCCGCGCCGAGCCCCTGGGCGATGGCGATCGCTCCGAAGGCCTTGAGCGGCTGCACAGGAATCGGCAGACGGTAGAACCAGCCCGCGGCCACATAGAGCAGGCCGGCCGGCAACAGCACCGCGCTGGCCGAGAGCCCGTTAACAAGAATGAGCGCCACGACGATCGGGACGAGCACGCCGAGGTCAGCGACGGCACCGGCGACCTCGCGGCGGTCCAGCTCCTTGATGGGCGCCACCTCGCGGCCGGCGTCTCGGGATCGGCGGGGCACCCGCCGATGGTCCCATGCCGACGCAGCCTCCCCGACGTGAAATGTCTGTGCGACCGGGTGGCGCAAACCGAGAGGATCGACCCATGAACATCAACCGCCTCGCCGAACGCGCCCGCACCGCTCGCGACGAGCTCGACGAGATCCTTGACGCCGGTTGGGTGGGCACCCTGTCGGTGAGCGTCGACGGGAGCCCGCAGGTCGTCCCGATCCTCTATGCGCGCGTCGGCGACGCGGTCATCCTCCACGGCTCCACCGGAGCCGGCAGCCTGCGCGCCGCCGCGGCCGGGTTGCCGGTCGCCTTCTGCGTGGCTCATCTCGACGGCTTCGTGTATGCCGCGTCGCTGTTCGAGTCCAGTGCCAACTACCGCTCGGCGGTCGTCTATGGCAGCTGTGAGCGCCTGACCGGCGACGCCGCCGAGGCTGCCTTGGTGGGGCTCTCGGAGCACGTCATGCCTGGGCGCGCTGGTGAGGTCCGGGCCAACACCGCCAAGGAACGCGCGGCGACGATCGTCCTGCGTCTGCCCATCGTCGACGGCCAGTGGCTGGCCAAGGCACGCACCGGGTCGGCAAGTGTGGAGGAGGGCGACGACCCGTCGGTGTGGACCGGGGTCCTCCCGGTGAGCACGGTCCTCGGCCTTCCGCAGCCCTCCCCCGAGACGGCCGAGCGCGGCATACCGGTGGCGGGGTCGGTGGCCCGTCGGGTCGCGGACCAGTTGGGTTAGGCGGCAGGGCCCGCGTCGAACCAGGGGTTCGCCTCGGGGTTGGCATCGTGGCGGTCCTCGTGGCCTGTTGCCGGGCGGTCGTCACGGTTTCGGGAGTCTGCCCAGAGGTCAGCCCAGGGATCGGCTTCGGGATTGGCGGCGTCTCGATCCCGGGCAGGGTCGTCCCGCGGCCGCAGATCGTTCGGGTGTTCGGCCCGGTACCAGGGGTCTGCTTCGGGGTTGGCGTCGTGCCGTGGCGGGTGATCTGTCGACTCCGACCCTCGCCGAGGAGTGTCGTCCCACAGGTCTCCCCAGGGGGCTGCTTCGGGGTTGATGTGGTCCCGGTCTCGGGCAGAGTGATCCGTCGTGGGTTGTTCGTCCGGGTCTCGCGAGTCAGCCCACAGATCTGCCCAGGGATCTGCCGCGGATGGGGACGGGACCAACGTGAAGGTGTCAGGTGGATCGCCGGGTGGTTGTCCACCCGGTGGTGGATCGCCGGGTGGTTGTCCAGCCGGTGGCGGCTCGCCGGGCGGTGGATCGCCGGATGGTGGGATCGCGTGGTGTCGCCGGTCGTAACTGCTGGGGATGACGTTCCAGGTGACGGTGGCGTCGGTGACGTGGCCGATGAGGTGGTCTCGGTGGACGACCGAGTGGTGCCGTCCGCAGAGCAGGGCGAGGTTGGTGAGGTCGGATGTCCCGCCGTCGGCCCAATGGACTAGGTGGTGGGCGTCGCACCAATGGGCCGGTGTGGTGCAGCCAGGGAAGCTGCACCCGGCGTCCCGCAGCCACAACGCCGCCAACTGCCCGGTTGTCGCCAACCGGGTCGAGCGACCCTGATCAAGAATCTCCCCGCGGCTACCCAGGACGGTGGGGATGACGTTCGCGTCGCACGCCAACCTGCGCGCCGTCTCCGGAGCGATCAGCGAACCGCCCTGAGCTGAACCGACCACGGTCGCCGCGCCGACCCGCGCCGCCAGATCGTCGTAGGACATGGTGAGCATCAACGTGGTCTTCACACCCGACGGTGGCCGGTCGCCGGCGCTGGTGGCGCGGCGGCATACCTCGATCAGCGCCTGCCCACGACGCAACTGCGGGCTGCGCGGGTCACGTTCCCCGTCAGGGCCGGGAACCGGTGCCGACAAGGGTCCGATCGCCGCTTCCAAGGCCGCCGCGCCTACCGGGTCCAGGATCAACTGATAAGTGAGGGCACCCAACTCATCTGTCGACGGGCGCGACAGCGAGACGAGGCGTTCGGCAGTGTCGGCGTCAGCTTGGAACTCACCATCCGCACCATGCGCCGCCAACAACGCCGGCCGCAGCGACCGAACACCCTTCGGCCCGTCCGCGATCCCCATATCCAACAAACCTTGCAAGACGGTCGGGGCGGCTTCCTCCCGCAGACGTGGCTTCAGGCGGGCGAACTCGCTGACCACCGTCAACGCGGCCGGCACGCTCACCGCACCCGTGATGGTCGCGGCCCGGACCGTCGACAAGTCGGGGCGGGTGCAGTCGCGGACGAGCCGGGCGACCTGCCCCGCGCCACTTCCGGCCGCCAACGTCGGCGCGTGCTCAGCGACCCACCCGGCCGTTGACCCGGCCTGCGACGCCGCGATCTCACCACGAGACTCCGCCTCACCAACGACAGCGACCCGGGCACCACACGCGACCGCAGCGAGGGCGTCGAGCTCACCCAACAAGGTCCCCAGCTCGGCGCCCTGGACCTGCCACAACGACGCCACCAACTCAGTGACAGTCCTCGTCGCAGCACGAATCTCAGCCCGGCGAGATGCCGAATCACGAGCCGCTGCGCTGCTGTCCATAACCCCGACGCTAACAGCGACCACCGACAGACCCCCCACCCCAAAAGGCCTCTCCCACAACCGAACACATCACAAACGGGTAACGATCCGGCCGCCCGCGCGAGGGTGTGGGAGACGGCCATGACTATGCCACTCCGGATCCTCGGGCGACCGCCCAAGCCCCCGTTTGCCGACACCGAACTCGTCGATGAGGACGGGGCTCATTTGGCGTGTTCCCGCCCCCAATGTCCCTGCGTCAAGCGAGCGCCGACACTCCTCGCCGCCAGACGGCCAGACCGCGCGACGGCCAGAGTGCCGGGCACCTATTGGCACACACCCATGCGCGCTCAGCGCCTCCTCGGCTGGCGCCGGCCGTCGGGCCGGCTCTCTGCCGGGCCACCGGCCCGTCGGCCCGTCGGGCCGACGCGATCAGCCTTTACTGCAGTTCGAGGGTGGCGTGCCGGCGGCTCTCGGCCTCCACCCACCGCAACGCCGCCAGCCCGAGCACCGCGAACACGGCACCGATCAACCCCTCGCGCAGCAGCAACGGGGCGACCGCCGACAGGCTCGCTCCGGCCACCACCTCGCGGCAGGCCTCGATGGCATGGGTGAGCGGCATAAGTCGCCCGGCCGTCGCCATCCACTCGGGAAGGCTGTCCAGCGCCACGTTGGTCCCGGTGAAGACCAGCAGCAGCCCAAAGACGATGTTGGACAGGACCGCGGTGCTACGCACCCGCAGGGCCAGGGCGGCCTGGAGCAACCCCAACCCCGTGCACGAGGCCGAGGCGATCGCGATGGTCAGCGCGATCCCCGGCCACGCGCTGACCGGCAGATCGACGCCAAGCACCCAGCCTCCGACGAACAGACTGAACATCGCGACGAACCAGCCGTTGGCGATGACCGGCAGCGAGCGCCCGACGAAGAGCGCGACCCGGTTGGCCGGCGTCGACAGGACGATCCCGAGAGTCTGGGTCCAGCGCTCCCCCGCGATCGTGTTGGCCATCGCGAACAGACACGGGATCGACGCGTATTGCACCGCGTTGCCGACCAAGTAGAACGCATCCGTCCCGACGCCCGCGCTGCGCCCGATGTAGACGAACAGCAGGATCTGGAAGATCGGCGCGACGAGCATCGTCGGCACGTAGACATAGGGGTTGAGCCAGTTGAACAACCCGCGGAAGGAGATCACCCCGCCGACGGTGAGCACCCGCCAAGCAGCACGTATGCCGTCCCACCGCGAGACCGCCTCGGGGCGCCCGTGCCGACTCGTCCTCGCAGCCTGGGTCCCTGCCGCCCCTGGGCCCGCCAACCCTCGGCCCGCCACCTCAGGACCCGCCGCCTGTGGCGCGCTCACGTCAACGCCAAGGTGGCGTGTCGCCGCGCCGAGTCGATGAGCCGCTCGGACAGGAACGCGCCGAGGGCGGCATACCCAACGCCCAACCCGGCACAGACGGCGATGTCGAACCACGGATCGAGCCCGGCCGCGGCAGCCCGGATCGCGTCCATCCCCCACGTCGGCGGCAACGCCCGGGCGATGACGCGCACCCACTCCGGGAACAGGTCCAGGGGCACGAGGAACCCGCACAGCAGCCAGCCGGGGTATTCCAGCAGGTTGCCCAGCGCCCAGCCGGTCCGGTAGCGCACGACGGTGACCGACAGGAGGAACCCGAAGGTCGCCAGGGACGCGAGGGTGACCAGCAGGGCCACCGCGAAGGCCAGCGGGCTGGCAATGTGGACCTCGATGCCGAACAGCACCCGACCCCAAATCAGGGTGGCGACCAGCGAGTAGAGGGCGACCGTGGCCAGGGCGGCCGTGATCGGCAGCACGGCGAGAGCCACCCGGGTGGGCGCCGTGACGAGGAGTTCGAGCGTGCCCTGCCAACGTTGTCCCTGCAGTGCGCCGCTGGCCGAGGTCGCCATCGCCGACCAGGTGCCCATGACGGCCGCACCGAGCCCGGCATAGACGAGCGCCTGCGGGTCGCCGGACTGGCGGAACATCAGCAGCGCGGTCGTCGCGAAGAACAGCGGATAGATGATGTTGAGGATGCCGTCGAAGGCTGACACAGCGAGGATCTTCAGTTGCAGGATCCACCCCACGCCCAGCACCCGAGCGCCGCGCATGAAGCCGCGCATGAAGCCGCTCGCGACACCACTCACGAGGACACCAGTTGGACGTAGGCGTCCTCCAACGTCGGCTCCCGGGTGACAACACGCCCCACCCGGATGCCGGTGAGGGTCCCGAGGACGGCGGCCGTGACATCAACCCCCGGCTCGACCTGCACGACGACGGTCTCGCCGTCCGGCCGGTCATCGACGACGACCGACCGCACCCCAGGCAGGGCACCGACGGCATCGACCTTCCCACGGACGTCGGCCGGGCCGACCCCGCTGAACGTCTCGACCTCGACGACCGACCCGGCGGTGACCCGAGCCTTGAGCTGGGCCGGTGTCCCTTCCGCAACGAGCTCACCCTGGCTCAGCACGGCGATCCGGTCGCAGAGTTCGTCGGCCTCGAACATGTAGTGGGTCGTCAGCAAGATCGTCTTGCCCGCCGAGCGCAACCCGGCGATGGTCGCGCGCAACTCCCGAGCGCCGACCGGGTCGATCCCGATCGACGGCTCGTCGAGGAAGAGCAACGCCGGGTCGTGCAGCAGACCACGCGCGATGTGCAGCCGCTGGCGCATCCCTCGGGAGAACCCTTCGACCCGTTCCTTCTCGCGGCCGGTGAGCCCGACGAGCTCAAGCAGCTCACCGATCCGGGCGCGCTGGTCGCGAGCAGGCACGGCATACAACTCGGCGAAGTAGCGCAGGTTGTCCTGGGCGGAGAGCCGTTCGTAGAGGCCGCGGTCACCCCCGAAGACGTAGCCGATGTGGCGGCGCACCTCGCGGGCGTCCCGGACGACGTCGAGGCCGAGGATGTTCGCCGAACCCGCCGTCGGCAGCAGCAGCGTGATGAGCATCTTGATGGTCGTCGTCTTGCCCGCACCGTTGGGACCGAGCAGCCCAAACAGCTCGCCCGGCTCGATGGCAAACGACACTCCGCGGACTGCCTCGACCTGCTTGCGGTTGCGGCGCAGCACTCCGGTAGTGGTCGTGAAAGTCCGGCGCAGGTCACGCGCCTCAAGGATGCTCACCCGGGCACCCTAGTCGCGCGGGTGTACGAAGCGCAGGCGTCCAGCATCGTCCGCCTCTCCGGAAGGCGTGAAACCCGCGCGTTCCAGCGCGCGGCAACTCGCGCGATTGTCGTATGCCGTGTGCGCCTGGAGCGTCACTCCCCGCGCCGTGGCCGCAGGAACGAGCAACCGCAAGGCATCGGTGATCAGCCCGTGACCCCGGGCGGATTCGACCATCCCGTAGCCGATTTCCACCGTGCTCGTGGTGTCGGCCTGGTCGGGTGGCCCGAAGCAGCCGATCGTGCCCACGACCTGGTGATCCGAGCGACGCACGATCAGCCGGCTGATCCACTCACGGCCAACCATGGCCTCGACGTCCCGCAGCGGCGAACCGTCGAGGTCGTCCGGCCGAGGGAACTCCGCAGCCCAGTCTGGGCGACGCTCCCCCGAGTGCAGGGCCCGCACCTCGTCGTTCGACATGACCCGCAACTCGACCAGACGTCCCCGGAGCGGGTCGAGCGAGAGCGGACGCACGGCATACCCGATGGGGGTGTCCGCCAGGGTGATCCAGTTGCGCCGCTTGCCCTCGACCGACCCGTCGTAGACACCTCCCGCGCCTTCGATGGTGCGCCGCGACCCGACGTTGTCTTCGTCGCAGGTGACTAGGACGGGGTTGATCCCCAACCGGGCGGCCTCGCCGAGCATGAGGGCCAGGGCGCGGGTCGCGATGCCCTGTCGACGGGCCGAGGTGCGCACGGCATACCCGATGTGCCCGCCCCAGGCGAGAAGGAGGTCGTTGAGTTCGTGGCGCAGGTTGATCACCCCGACGATCTCGCCCTCGCGGACGATCCACCGGCTCGTGCAGGGGACTCGGTCGGGCGCGATGTTGCGGCCCGCCTCTTGGTCGCGCAGTTGCGCCACCCAGGCCGCGAACACACCCGGATCGGCCAGCCCGGCCAACTCGTCGTCCCTGACGCTGCCGCCGTCGACGCCCGGGCGGTCGTAGTCGGACACGAAGTCGAGCCACTCTCGGTGCAGACTCGCGTCAGGGCGGCGCAGTTCGATCATTTCGCCACCTTAGGTCGGGCCCCGGGTGTGACACGATCCGTTTTGTGACCCGCTATGCGCAACTGGAACGCCACGCCCTTGCCGACACGATGCTCGCCGTCGGTCCGGACGCCCCCACCCTGTGTGACCCCTGGCGGGTCCGCGACCTGGCCGCGCACCTCATCATTCGCGAGACCCGGCCCGACCTGGCCGCGGGGATGTTCGTCCCGCGGCTGGGGGCTCGGCTCGAACGTGCCCAGGACGAGCTCGCTGCGACCGACTTCGCCGAGCTCGTCGAGCGGGTCCGCTCCGGCCCGCCGCGGTGGTCGGCCGCTGGGGTGCCGGCCGTCGACGAGGCGATGAACCGGATGGAGTTTTTCGTCCACCACGAGGATGTCCTTCGTGGTGACCCCACCACACCCCGCCGGGACCTCGACCCGGGCCTGGCCAAGGCCGTCTGGTCGGGCCTGATCCGCACGGGCGGGTTGCTCTATCGGCGGGCGCCGGTGGGCGTGATCCTCGTGGCCGACGGAGTGGGCCGTCAGGTCGTGCGTCGGCCCAGCGATGCCGGCTCCGCCGTCGTGCGGGGCTCAGTCGCGGAGCTCGTCATGTACTCCTACGGCCGCAAGCGGGCCGCCGACGTCAAGATCACCGGCCCGCAGGCCGCGGTCGCCGCCCTCACAGCGACCGACATCGCGCTCTGACAGCGCACTGCGGGACGGCCGCACAGCGCACGTATGCCGCACAGCCGCACGGCGCACGTATGCCGCGTCAGCCGACTAACCCAGTTTGATCGGCGTCACCAGGTCGGCATAGGCCAGCAGCAGGGTCATGGCGATGAGAACGGTCGACACGGCATACGCGATGGGCAGTGCCTTGGCGACGTCGACGTACCCGGGGTCGGGCCGACCACGTAGCCGAGCCCAAGTCTTCTTGACCCCCTCCCACAACGCGCCGACGACCTGACCGCCATCCAACGGCAGCAGCGGGACCAGGTTGAAGAGGAACAGCGCAAGGTTGAGCCCGAAGATCAGCCCGATGATCCGGTAGGCGATCGATTGGCCCGTCTCCGGCCCGTACTGGCCGCTGACGATCTCTCCGCCGGCGCGGGCGACCCCCACGACCGACACAGGGCCGTTGGGATCGCGGTCGGACTGCCCGGTGACGGCCTCGAACACTCCGACCATCTTCTCGGGAATTCGCAGCAACACCGAGGCGGTGGCGCCGAGCATCCGGCCGAGCTCCCCCGGCACCGCGCTGAGGGGCTGGCGGACGTAGCCCACGCTCGCCGAAGCCCCGAGATAGCCGACGGTCTCGGTGATGACCCTGCCGTCGGCGCGGACGGCGACTTTCCCTTCTTCGGTGAACGTGGGCCGCACGACCTGCCCGACCTGGACGGTCAGGGGTACCCGGGTGCCGGTGCGCTCGACCATGAGGTCCAGGGGCTGACCCGCCGAAGCCCGGATCTTCGCGGTGGCCTCAGCCCACAACTGAACGGGCACACCGCCCACCTCGACGATGGTGTCGCCCGCCTGCAGCCCAGCAGCCACCGAGGGCGCCTTCGGGTCGCCGGCCACGCAGTCGGCGAACGGCTTGGCGACCGTCGGCGGCGTCTGCGGGATGCACTGGGCGACGGTAGAGACGGTGGGGACGAGCGACTGGACTCCGATGCCTGACATGAGGATCGTCAACATGACGAAGGCCAGCGCCAGGTTCATCAGCGGCCCGCCGAGCATGACCGTGACCTTCTTGGGCACCGACAGCTTGTAGAAGACGCGGTTCTCGTCGCCGGGCTCGATCTCGTCCATCGACTGTTGGCGAGCCTGGTCGACCAAGGTCCCCATCCGGCTGGTCGACATGCTGCGCAGTTGCCCTGGCGCGTCGCCGGCCCGCGGCGGGATCATGCCGATCATCCGCACGTAGCCCCCGAGCGGGATCGCCTTGACGCCCACCTGGGTGTCACCGATCGTCCGCGACCACAGGGTGGGACCGAAGCCGATCATGTACTGCGAGCATTTGACGCCGAATCGCTTCGCGGGCACCAGGTGGCCGAGCTCGTGAAGCGCGATCGACACCCCAACCCCGAGCACGATCAGCAGGATGCCCGCGATGTAGTAGACGGTCGTCACAACTGCTCCTCACTGAGCCCCAGCACCCGCCGAGCCTCACCACGAGCCCACCGGTCGGCCCGCAACACCCCTGCAACGTCCAGGTCCGGTGAATCACTCCCCGTGCCGGCGCGGCATACCTCCTGCGCATCCCCGGCCAAATGCCGGTCAAGCACCCGCGCGACCGTGTCGACGATGTCGGTGAACCGGATCGCCCCGTCGTGGAAGGCGTCGACGCACACCTCGTTGGCCGCGTTGTAGACCGCCGGCCCGGTGCCGCCCGTGCTGCCCGCGCGGCGGGCGAGCGCGACCGCGGGGAACGCCTCGTCGTCGAGCGGCAGGAACTGCCACGACTGGGCGACACTCCAGTCGGTGGGGACGTCGACATTCGGCAGCCGATCGGGCCAGGACAGCCCGAGGGCGATCGGCACGAGCATCCGCGGCGGCCCCACCTGAGCCATCGTCGACCCGTCCTGGAACTCCACCATCGAATGGATCTGCTGTTGAGGGTGGACGACGACGGCGATCCGCTCGAACGGCACGTCGAAGAGCAGATGCGCCTCAATGACCTCTAGCCCCTTGTTGACCAAGGTCGCCGAGTTCGTCGTCACCACCCGCCCCATCGAGAAGTTGGGGTGGGCGAGGGCCTGCTCGGGGGTGACGTCGTGTAGGTCGGCGCGCGGCATACCGCGGAACGGCCCGCCGCTCGCGGTCAGGACGAGCCGCCGTACTTCGCTCGCACGTCCCCCACGCAGGCACTGAGCGATCGCGCTGTGCTCACTGTCGACCGGGACCAGCTGCCCAGGAGCCGCGAGGGCCTTGACCAGCGGCCCGCCGATGATGAGCGACTCCTTGTTGGCCAGGGCCAGCGTGCTCCCTGCGCGCAGCGCCGCGAGGGTGGGCTCCAGCCCGATCGCCCCTGTCATCCCGTTGAGGACGACGTCGACCGGACGGGCGGCCAACTCGCGGCTCGCGTCAGGGCCGACGAGGACCTCCGGCTGGTATGCCGGGTCGCCAGCTTCCGCGGCCGCCGCCGCGATCGCAGCGCGCACATCGTCAATCGCACCCCGGGCGACCGCAACGACCTCGGCCTGTTGCTCGACGGCCTGCGCGGCGATCTGTCGGAGGTCGGACCCTCCGGCGGATAGCCCGACGACTCGATAGCGCTGCGGGTTCGCTTGGATGACCGTGATGGCCTGAGTGCCGATCGACCCCGTCGAGCCCAGCAGGGTGACGGTGCGACACGGTCCGAGGTCAGAGCTCACCCGGGCATTGTCTCCCACTCAGGGGATGGCGATCTTCGTGCCCGGGGAGTTGAAGGACTCGTGCAACTCGATGCTGGTCAGGGTGGACCCGGCCGGCACGTCGAACGGCAGGATGCCCTTGGCCGTCCCGCCCGCAGGCACCGGGTCGGTGAAACTGTCGGCATCGTCCATGAAGACGAGCGCCGCGAGGTCGGGGAAGTGAACGTCGCCCTTCGAATCGGTCGCTTCCTGGAAGAAGGGGTTGAGGTCGGCGTCCTTGGTCCCTGAGTTGTCGATGGTCAACGACACGAGGCAGAACACCCCATCGGCCTTCATGGTCAGCGGCGCGGTGCCGACGCTGTTCTTCGTGCAGTCCACCCCAGTGACCGTGAACTGCAGGTCACCGTCCCGACCGGGCTGCCCGGACCCGCCGGTCGCGGGAGGGGGCGTCGTCGTAGTCGTCGTGCTCGACTGGGGGGTCGTGGTCGACGGCTTCGGGCTGGAGGTGGTCGGCCTGGGCGTTGCCTGGGCGGTCGAGGTGACCGTCGTGACCGACGTGATGGCGTTGCCGAACGTCCGCAGCGCCGCGATCACGACAGCTACGACGACGGCGATGACGAGCAGCGCCGCGATGAGCCAGAACCACCACTTCTTGTAGAACGGCCGCTTCGTCGGGGGTCCGGGCGGGGTCGCCCCGGCATAGCCCTGCTGGGGGTAACCCGGTTGCTGGGGATGGCCCTGTTGCGGGTAACCCGGCTGCTGGTAACCCTGCTGGGGGTAGCCCTGCCCGGGGTAACCCGGCTGCTGGTAGGGCTGCGGCGCGTAGGTCGGCGCCGGCTCCTGCGGATAACCCTGTGGGGCAGTCTGCGGCAGCGCTGTGGTGGGCGGGGTCGGCAGGGCCGGCGGGGCTGAGGTCGGCTCCCCCACCGGGCTGTAGGGCACGGGCGAATAGGCCGGCGCAGTGGGGTCGCTGGCTGCGATGGGGCCGGTCGAGGCGACCGGGTCACTCGAGGTGATCGGGTCCGCGGGCGCGACCCACTGGGGCGGCGCGACCGGGTCGCTCGTCGGGGCGGGCTCGACCGGCGCGGCGGGAGCCGTCTCGGCAGGCGGCAGCGGATGCCACTGGTAGTCCTCGCCCAGGACGTATCCGTTGGCGACGTCGCCCGGTTGGTAGGTCATTCGCGTGCCCTTCAGCGTGCCGACTCAGGCACGCGGGGGACCCCGGGCCGTCCCTGCCAGCCTATCGTCCGACCTCGGAATCGGCGCGGGCGTCCGGCCCCGGGCGATCACATCGGGCGGGCGGCTCGACAGCGCCACAGGTCAGCGATCGACGATCGTCACCGTGAGGTCAGAGCGCTCCTCGTCGACCTCTCGGAGCAGTTCGCGGACGGCCACGTAGGTGGGTTTGTCGAGACTGCGCAGCACGGCCACCCCGTCCCAGATGATCTCGATCGGTCGTCCGTCCGGATCGGAGACCTCGCGCAGAGCGTCGGTGAGCGCGTCGTAGTTGTTGCCGAACCAGTCCGGCGCCCCGATGGCGTCCGCGAAGACGGTGAGCACCGATTGTTTGTCCATGCCGCCGACGACCAGTCGGACACTGCGCCCGGCGGCCTGCGCCTGCGCGATCACCGCATGCAGGTCGGCCCTGCGGCCCAACATCCTCATCGACCCTCCCGGATCCGTCGGAAACTCTGGTAGTGGTCGGAGGTGTAGTACAACTCGCCGCCCGCGCCCTTGATGATCCTCCGCTCTCCGCGATCATCGGAGCCGGGGGTCGGGACGGTGTACTCCTTGTAGTAGCCGCCGGACTTCTTCGGCAGCAGCACCTCGCGGTTGCCGAAGGTCTGGTCGTCGTTGCGGGGATAGGGATACGGTCCGCCTGCGCGGATCAGTGCCAGCGTCGCTCTGGCTTGGGCTGGCAGCGTCGACTCGTCCACCCAGACCAACCCGCTGGCCGGATCGACCGTGCCTCCGGTCGCCTGCGTCGAGGTCGTGGGGCGGGCCGTGGGCTGCGCCCCCACGCCGGCGGTCCCAGCGCTCCCACCACGCGCCAGCAGGTATGCCGCCACGAGGACGAGCGCGACGACACCCACCGCGACGAGCTGGAGCAGTTGGCGGGTCGATCTGCTCATCGGCGAGGTCACAACGCCCATTGTGCCGCGAGCCGACAGCTCACTCGAGGAAGACGTGGCTCACTCGAGGAAGACGCGGCCCTCGGTGAGCTGCTCCTGGACCATGCGCCCCTTGGGATCGAACCGACCTTCGTGGAACCGCTTCTCGAACTCCATGCTGATGTCAGCCAGGCCGCTGCGGTTCTTCTCGACGGTGACGACGACCCAGTTCTTGAACCGTTCGGCGTTGGCCACGTCGAACATCAGGTGATGACGAGCCACCACGTCGTACTTGCCGTTGAGGATGAGGGCGATGTCGGCCTCATAGGCCAGCGCCGAGGACCCGCGCAGGTCGTGCAGGCGCATCCGGTGGCCGGCCACGAGCGCCGCTTTGTCCGCCGCGACGATGGCGACGACGGGCAGATCGGCGTCCAGAGCGAGTTCCTTGAGACCCTCGACGACCTCGGTGACTCGTTCCTCCTCGACGTGCCTCCCACCCAGGATGGGCACTTTCTGCAGGTAGTCGACGAGGACGAGCGGTTCCTCCCCGGCCTCCTTGAGCTGAGCGACGATCTCCCGGATCTCGTCCATGTCGGTCGTGCTGCCGCTGGACTCGTGCAGGTGCAGGCGCGCGGCATACTTCCCCTGGGCGGCGACGCCCTCCGCCGCTCCGGGCAGCTGCGCGAGCCGCTCGATGAGGCCGCCCCCGTGCGGCGACCCTTCCTCGAAGACATCCCGCAGTTGGCGGATCGTGACGCTGCCCCGACCGGCGACCGTGGCCGCTTCCAGGGCGATGAGCCGCTCAAGCAGGATGCGGCCTTCGTGTTCGAAGGAGAACACGATGGCGCTGCGCCCGGCCGCAACAGTGTTGCGCACCATCTGCAGCGCCATCGTCGTCTTCCCGAGCCCCTGTGGTCCGCCGATGAGCGTAAGTTCACCGCCGCGCAGACCTCCCCCAAGGTGGCCGTCGAGTGGTTCCAAACCGGTGGGCCAGATCGAGGCTCCGATCCGCGCACCGTCCTGCATCCGACCATCGGCAGATGCCAGCAGTTCGGCCAGGCTCGTGATCCCCCGGCGTCGCGCGCCTGAGCGACCCCCTTGCTGACTCATACGCTCCATTCGACCAAGTCCGAAGGCTGCGGTCATCACTCGGGGGCCAAGTCGAGCCGTTCGGACGATGCTGGGCCCCGATCCGACCCCGGGACCGCCTCGTTACGGGGCAATGCCGACGTATTTGACCTCGAGGTATTCATCGATGCCCTCGAAGCCGCCCTCGCGGCCAAACCCGCTGGCCTTCATGCCGCCGAAGGGCGCCGCCGGATTGGACACGACACCTTGGTTGATGCCGACCATCCCGAACTCCAACTCCTCGCTGACGCGCAGCGCGCGCGCCAGATCGCGGGTGAAGGCATAGGCAACCAGCCCGTATGCCGTGTCGTTGGCTCGCGCGATCGCCTCCGCCTCGGTCGCGAAGGTTGAGATCGGCGCGACCGGTCCGAAGATCTCCTCGACGGCGATCCGGGACGACGCGGGGACGTCGGTGAGGACGGTCGGGGCGTAGAACCAGCCCTTCCCCGGCAGCGGTCCACCACCAGTGAGGATCTTGGCACCGCCGGCCACGGCCTCCTGCACGAGGGCATCGACGCTCTCGCGGGCCTTGCGGTCCACCAGGGGGCCTACGTCGACGCCCTTGACGGTGCCCTTGCCGACCCGCAGCGCCGCCATCCGCTCGGCGAACCGCCGGCCGAACTCCTCGGCGACCGATTCGTGGATGAGGAAGCGGTTGGCAGCCGTGCAGGCTTCTCCGATGTTGCGCATCTTGGCCAGCATGGCGCCGTCGACGGCCCGGTCGAGGTCGGCGTCGTCGAAGACGATGAACGGCGCGTTGCCACCGAGTTCCATCGACAGCCGCAACAACCCCTGCGCGGACTGTTCGACCAGCCGCTGCCCGACCTGGGTGGACCCGGTGAAGGTGAGCTTGCGCAGCCGCGGGTCGCGGATGATCGGCTCCATCACCTCCCCGGTGTGGGCCGTCGACACCACGTTGAGAACCCCGGCGGGGACCCCGCACTCGAGGAGCACCTGGGTGAGCAGGAGCATCGTCAGCGGGGTCTGGGCGGCGGGTTTGACGACCATGGTGCATCCGGCGGCGATGGCCGGCCCGATCTTGCGGGTTCCCATGGCCAGCGGGAAGTTCCACGGCGTGATCATGAGGGTCGGGCCGATGGGCTGCTTCATCGTCATGAGGCGCGTCGCGCCATTGGGGGCCACGGCATACCGGCCGTGGATCCGGACCGCCTCCTCGCTGAACCAGCGGAAGAACTCGGCGCCGTAGACGACCTCGCCGCGGGCCTCGGCGAGCGGCTTGCCCATCTCGAGGGTCATGAGCAGCGCGAAGTCGTCGGTGCGCGCGATGATCGCCTCGTAGGCCCGCCGGAGAATCTCACCGCGGTCGCGGGGTGCGGTGCGCGCCCAGTCTCGCTGGGCAGCAACCGCCGCGTCCAGGGCCGCCTTGCCATCGGCCACGGTCGCGCTCGCGACGTGCGCGAGGATCTTCCCGGTGGCTGGGTCATCGACCGGCAGCGTCGCACCGTCGGACGCATCCCGCCACGCCCCGTCGATGAACAGGCCCTTGGGCACCGATTCCAGAAGTGCACCCTGAGTCATGGCCATGGCTGGATCTCCTTGTGTCGCAGTAGTTCAGGCAGTGGTCAGACGGACGCGGCGAACGCGTCGGCGAGGATGCTCATGCCCTCGTGGAGCAGGTCGTCGCTGATCACCAGAGGCGGCAGGAACCGGAAGACGTTGCCGAGGGTGCCGCAGGTGAGGGTCACCAGGCCCTGGGCGTGACACGCCTTGTTGATGGCGGCCGTGAGGGCCGCGGCGGGCTCCTTGGTCTCGCGGTCGGTGACCAACTCCATCGCGATCATCGCGCCACGGCCGCGGATCTCCCCGACCTGCGGGTAGGTCGCCGCGAGCTTCTCCAGGTCGGCCCGAAGGATCGCCTCGATCTCGCGGGCCCGAGCCGCCAGGTTGAGCTCCTCCATCGTCTCGATTGAGGCGAGGGCCGCTGCGCACGCCACCGGGTTGCCGCCGTAGGTGCCGCCGAGGCCGCCGGGGTGAATGGTGTCCATGATGTCCGCGCGCCCGGTGAGCCCCGACAACGGCATACCTCCGGCGATGCCCTTGGCGGTGGTGATGAGGTCGGGGACGATCCCTTCGTAGTCGCTGGCGAACCAGTCACCACTGCGGCAGAAACCCGACTGGACCTCGTCGGCGATGAACAGGATGTTGTTGGCCGCACACCACTGCGCGAGCTCCTTGAGGAAGCCGGCCGGCGGCACGATGAAGCCGCCCTCGCCCTGGATCGGCTCGATGATGACGGCCGCGGTGTTCTCCTCGCCGATCTGGGCGTGGATCTGGTCGACGATGTAGTTGAAGGCCTCGTCGGAACAGTGCTGCGGGCCACCCGGCCAGCGGTAGGGGTAGGCCATCGGCACCCGATAGAGCTCGCTCGCGAAGGGCCCGAACCGGTGCTTGTAGGGCATGTTCTTGGCGGTCATGGCCAGGGTGAGGTTGGTCCGGCCGTGGTAGGCGTGGTCGAACGCGACGATGCCGTCCTTGCCGGTGAAGTGCCGCGCCACCTTGACGGCGTTCTCGACGGCCTCGGCACCGGAGTTGAACAGCGCCGTGCGCTTCTCGTGGCTGCCGGGAGTCAGCTCGTTGAGCTTCTCGGCGACCGCGACGTATTGCTCGTAAGGGTTGACCATGAAGCACGTGTGGGTGAACTCGGCGATCTGCTTGCTCACCGCGTCGATGACCCGCTGGTTGCCGTTGCCGACCGAGGTCACCGCGATGCCCGAGCCGAAGTCGATGAGCTGGTTGCCGTCGGCGTCCACGAGGATGCCGCCCTGACCCGCGACGACATAGGCCGGCAGCCCGGTGCTCACCCCGGCCGACACGGAGGCGAGCTTGCGCTCGTGCAACGCGGCGGAGGCCGGTCCGGGGATCGCCGTGCGCAGGATTCGGCGTTGCTCGATGGGGGTGGTCATCTTCTAGGGCTCCTGTCGGGGCTGGTGTCGATCGGCAAGCAAGGGGGTGGCCGGGTTCCACGAGGTCCCGTATGCCGCGTCGCGGCGTTTGCGCGCGATCGCGGAGATCGCCTCGAGGACAACGCGATTGGCCAGCGCCGCAGTGATGTCGGCGTGGTCGTAGGGCGGGCTGACCTCGACGACGTCGATGCCCACAACCGGAAGTTCCAGGCAGATCCTCCGGACCGAGTCGAGCAGTTCGCGGGCGCTGAGGCCGCCAGGCTCCGGGGTTCCTGTGCCGGGCGCGTGGCCCGGGTCGCACACGTCGATGTCGACGGAGAGGAACACCCCGTCGCACTCATCGGTGGCGATGGTGAAGGCCTCGGTGAGGCAGGTCGCGAGCCCCCGATGGCCGATCTCGGTCATCTCGTAGGAGCGCATCCGCTGCGCGGCCATCCAGTCGAGGGTCTCTGGTCCCGGCCAGTAGCCGCGCAGGCCGACCTGCAGGAAGCGGTCGCCGCGCAATGCCCCCGACTCGATGAGTCGCCGCATCGGTTGGCCGTGTCCCCACAACGACCCGAACTCGATGTCACCGGTGTCGGCGTGGGCATCGAAGTGGATCATCGAGATCCGGCCGTGGCCCAAGACGTTCGCGACACCCTTGGCATCCGGAAAGGCGATCGAGTGGTCGCCACCGAGGATGAGTGGGATGGCCCCGGAGCGGGCGATCCGTTCGACGGCCGCCTCGATCCGCGCCATCGCTGTCTCGATGTCTCCGGGCGGCAGTTCGACATCGCCAGCGTCGACGACACGCAGGTCCTGCAACCCGTCGACCCGCAGCGCGAGCGAGGGCCGAGACCCGTCGTGGGCGAGGTAGTCGGTGGTGCGAATGGCCATGGGGCCGAACCGGGTTCCCGGCCGGTGCGAGGTGCCCCCGTCGAAAGGCGCGCCGAGGATGACGATGTCGGCACCGGCATACGTGCTCTCGTCCTCGAGGTCGCACGGGGGGACGCCGAGGAAGGTGACGTCGGGCCCGAATTGCGCGCCGTAGCGGCTCATGGTGGGAATCCTAGGAGAGTGAGTCAGGCGGCGTTCGGTCTTGGATCGCCCACGGCGAGCCGTATCCCGCTGGCTTCGGAGTGCACAACAGGTCGAGGAACGGCACCGCGTCGAACGCCTCCGGACCACGCACACCCGCGCCCAACCACACTCCGGTGGCGAGCAGTTCCAGCGCGATGATGGGGTTGATTGCGGTCTGCCAGACGACGCACTGGGCTCCGTATTCGCGCATCGACCACTCGTTGTCGACCACGTGGTAGAGGTAGGTGGCCCGAGGCGCACCGTCCCTTCCGGTGCCCGTCACCCAGACCCCGGCGCAGGTCTTGCCGGTCATCCGCGGCCCGATCGTGGCCGGGTCGGGCAAGCAAGCGGCCACGACGTCGCGTGGCGACACCTCGACCCCCTTGACCCGGACCGGATCGGTGCGGTCGAGGCCGAGGGCGTGCAAGGTGCGCAGGATGGTGATCATCTGCTCACCCAGGCCGTACTTGAAGGTGACCTTCTTGGCATCGACCCAGCGAGGCATGAGCAGCACTTCTTCATGCTCGACGTGAACACACTCGACCGGCCCGATGCCTTCGGGGAAGTCGAAGATCTCCGGCTCACTGAACGGCGCGAGGGTGAACCAGCCACGGTCCTTCTCCCAGACCACCGGCGGGTTGAGGCACTCCTCGATGATCGTCCACATCGAGAAGCCCGGCGCGAAGACCTCCGCGCCGGTCTCGTCCCGGATGACGAGGTTGGCGCCATCGCGCGTGCCGAGTTCGTCGATCGTCGTGAACAGGTGGTCGGCGGCATACCTCGCGAACACGTCCGACAGCCCCGGTTCGACGCCGATCCCCACCAACGCGAGCCGGCCCTCGGCCTCCCACTCCCCCGCTTGCGCAAACTGCTCGTCGCCGAGTTTGACGCCGGTCAACTCGTGCGGGCGGGTCTCGTGCGGTCGCGACAACGACATCGCCATGTCAAGGTAGTTCGCTCCTGCCGCGCGCGCGCCGGCGAAGATCGACATGACGAAGCGCGGGTCCACGGCGTTGAAGACGTGGGTGATCGCGTGCTCACGCGCCAGCCTCGCCACCGACTCGGCATCGGAGGCATCGACGTATGCCGCTGCCAACCGACTCTCGCCGGGCCTTCGGGCACTCGCCGCCGCGACCGTGGCCCGGGCTCGGCCCAGGTCATAGTCCGCGACGACGAGCGCCTCGAAGAAGTCCCGTTCGACAGCGATCCGGGCGGCGGCGTCTCCGACCCCGCCGGCCCCGATCATGAGGATCCGCACGAGCTATCTACTCCTAGGCCGGCGAGCGCCGACGAGAGCCGATGACCTGACCCACGACGACCAGCAGGACGGCGATGACGAACATCGAGAAACCGATGACGTTGGCCTGGGCCGGGATGCCACGCAGGTAGGAGACGTACACGAACTTCGGGAAGGTCGACGTGTCGCCCGAGACGAAGTTGGTGATGATGAAGTCGTCGAACGACAACGAGAACGACAACAACGCCGCCGACACGATGCCCGGAAGCACGAGCGGGAAGGTGACCCGCCAGAAGGTGCTGCCCGGACCGGCATACAGATCCTGCGCAGCCTCCTCCAAGCGAGGGTCGAGGCTCTGCAGCCGCGCCTTGACGGTGACGACGACGAAGCTGATGCAGAACATGATGTGGGCGAAGACGATCGTCCAGAACCCGAGCTTGAGGCCGTACTGGCCGAACCCCTGGACGAAGAGGGTGAGCAGTGAAGCACCCAGGACGATCTCCGGCGTCGCCATCGGGATGAAGACGAGGATGTTCCCGGCTCCACGCCCCTTGAAGCGATGGCGCACGAGAGCGAAGGCGAGCATCGTGCCGAGCACGGTGGCCACGAGGGTGGCGATCCCACCCACCTTGATCGACGTGCCCAACGACTCGCACAGTCCGGGAGGACCACACGGGTTCTGCCAGTGCTCGAGGGTCGGTGACCCCTCGGGGTTCCAGGAGATGTTCGACTTCTTGTAGTTGTTGAACGAGAAGACGAACGTGTAAAGCACCGGAAGGAAGAGATAGAAGAGGACGAGCAACGCGACGATCATCGCGAAGCGTTCGGCGAACCAGAACTTCAGCCGCTGACCCGTGCTCACAGCAGTTCCTCCGTCCCGTAGCGGCGCACGTAGAGGAACACGAGCGCGAGGATGACGGCCATCAGGGTGAAGGACAGGGCCGCCGCGATCGGATAGCCACCGAGCACCTTGAAGAACTGGCTCTCGATGCCGTTGCCGACCATCTTTGTGGAGATGTCTGATCCCAGGAGTTCGGCGTTGACGTAGTCACCGGCCGCCGGGATGAAGGTGAGCAGAGTGCCAGCGAGCACACCCGGCATCGACATCGGCAGGGTCACGGTCCGGAACGTCGTGAAGCCGTTGGCATAGAGGTCGCCACCGGCCTCGATGATCTTGGGATCGGCGCGCTCGAGCGAGGCGTAGATCGGCAGGACCATGAACGGCAGGAAGTTGTAGGTCAGACCCGCGACCACCGCCACCCAGGTCTCGGTGATGTGCCCGCCCGGCAGGACATGGAGGAAGTTGAGCACGGACACGACCGGGCCCTCGTCGGAGAGGATCTGGCGCCAGGCGATGGTGCGCAGGATGAAGGACGTGAAGAACGGCGCGATGACGCAGATCATCATCACTCCACGCCACTTGCCCGCCTTGAATGCCATGGCATAGGCCAACGGGTAGGCCAGGACGAACGCGAAGAACGTCGCGAGGCCGGCGAACAGCAGGGACCGCACGAAGTGCGGCCAATACTCGACAATGGCCCGGCCGTAGTTCCCGAAGTCGACGTTGCGGTAGTAGTAGCCCGGATATCCCGGGAACTGCGACTGCAACGACACGGTCGCCAGTTGGACGAGCGGGGCGACGAAGAAGACCAACAGCCAGATGAGGCCCGGCAACAGCAGCAGGTATGCCGCCATCCCCCCTCGCTTGGTGGGTTCCGGCGCCGCCGTGGTCGACGTCCCGCTGGGGCTCCCACCGATGTGCGCGAGGGCGCTCATGGCCTGACCCCGAAGGCGTGCCCGGGGTCCCAGCTGATCCACACCGTGTCGCCCGGGCGGCTGTCGATCCGGTCCAGGTCGAGGTTCTGCTCGTAGACCGCCCAACGCCCGGCGTCGGGGACGTCGACGAGGTACTGCGTGGCGACGCCGGTGAAGGACACGTCCAGCAGGGTGCCGGGGCCGATGCTGTTTCCGGCTGCGCTCGCGCCCGGGTCGGTGTTGTGGATCCGTGTCTTCTCGGGGCGGACCCCGAAGGCGATGTCGCCGCTGCCCGCCGCTGCCCGGCTCTTGCGCAACCGCAACTTGTGGTGAGCGGCAGACACGATGATGTGCTCGCCATCGGTGTCGTCGACGTGGCCCGAGAGCAGGTTGGACTGACCCAGGAAGTTGGCGACGAACTTGGTCCGCGGCAAGTCGTAGAGGACCTCGGGCGCACCCATCTGCTCGATCTTGCCGAGGTTCATCACCGCGACCGTGTCGGCCATGGTCATGGCCTCCTCCTGGTCGTGGGTGACGTGGACGAAGGTGAGACCGACCTCGGTCTGGATCCGCTTGAGCTCGACCTGCATCTCGCGACGCAGCTTGAGGTCGAGGGCACCGAGCGGCTCGTCGAGCAGCAGCACCTCGGGGTGGTTGACCAGTGCCCGGGCGACGGCAACTCGCTGCTGCTGACCGCCCGAGAGCTGGGTCGGCTTGCGCCCGGCGAGGTGGGTGAGTTGGACCAGCGCGAGAGTCGCATCGGCCTGGGCCTGGGCGTCCTTGGCTCCCCGCCGCTTCGGACCGAAGGCGACGTTGTCCCGGACGGTGAGGTGCGGGAAGAGGGCGTAGGACTGGAAGACGGTGTTGACTGGCCGCTCGTAGGGACGGGACCCCGTGAGGTCGGTGTCCCCGATGAGCACCCGGCCGCTGGTCGGCTGTTCGAGGCCGGCGACCATCCGCAGCGTCGTCGTCTTGCCACACCCGGACGGGCCGAGCAGAGCGAAGAACGCCCCCCGGGGCACGGTCATCGACAGGTCATCGACGGCGGTGAAGTTGGTGAAGCTCTTCGTGACGTTCTCCAGGACGAGGTCGCCCTTGGCTGCGCGGAACTCGGCCATCAGTTGCCCACCACCTTTGCCCACATCGCGGAGTAGTCCGCGTCCTCTTGGGCGTCCAGCGCCCGGAACCCCTGGATCTTGTGTTCTGCGATCCACTCGGAAGTGGGGAAGATGAACGGGCTCTCGGCGAGCTCGGGGTCGGTCTTGGCCAACTCCGCCTGGGCGCCGACGACCGGACAGACGTAGTTGACGTAGGCCGCGACCTGGGCTGCCACGTCGGGGCGGTAGTAGTAGTCCATCAGCGCCATCGCGTTGCGGCGATGGGTCGAGGTGATGGGGATCATCATGTTGTCGCTCCACAGCGTGCCGCCGGAGTCGGGGATGACGAACTCCCAGTTCTCGTTCTCGGTCTCGGCCCGCAGGATGAACAGGTCACCGCTCCAGACGATGCCGGCGATGGCGTTGCCGCTCTTGAGGTCCTCCATGTAGGAGTTGCCCTTGATCCGGCGGATGTTCTGATCGGCGATCCGCTTGGACACCTCGTCCATGGCCTTGGAGACCTGGTCCTTGGTGAACGAGCCGGAGATGTCGACGCCTTGCGACTGCATGATCAGGCCGAGGGTGTCGCGCATCTCTGAGAGGGCCACGACCTTGCCCTTGAGATCGTCGGCCCACAGGTCCGACAGGCTCTTGAGCTCGCGGCCAACCTTGCTCTTGTCGTAGCCGATTCCGGCGAAACCGCTCTGCCAGGTCAGTGAGTACTTGCGGCCCGGGTCGAAGGACACGTCCTTGAGGGAGTCGAGCAGGTTGGCGGCGTGCGGCATCCGGATGAGGTCCAGCGGCTGCACCAGACCGTCGCGGATCACCCGGTTGGCCATCCAGTCCGTGAGGGCGAAGATGTCCCGGTTGATGTCCTGCGGCGGGGTTGCCTGCAACTGCGGCTTGATCTTGGAGACGTAGGCGTCGTTGTCCTCGATGTCCTCCGTGTAGGAGGCCTGGATGCCGGTCTCCTTGATGAAGGCCTCCAACGTCGGGTAGTTCTTGGCCTCCTCGTCGTAGTCGAGGTAGGCAGTCCAGTTGGCGAAGGCGACGGTCTTGTCAGTGGCCGACTTGTCGACGGGCAGCTTCGGGCCGGTCGGGCCGGTCGCGGCCGGTGGCAACGGCGGCGCACACGCGGCCAGGCCCGCACCGGCCAGGCCGAGGCCGGCGCCGGACAGCAGCCGACGACGGGACAGAGAGCTTGCCGCGAGCGAGGCCAGGGCCCGCGCCTGCGGATCACGAGGTGGTTCGGATCGGCGCATCGCACCGCTCCTTCCTTGAGAGGAATGCCGGGCCGTCGAGGCCGCGGTAGGGACGACGTGCGGCGGAGCCAGGCCCGCCGGGGAGTGGTTGAGAAGGTTCCGGCCGAGGGATCGGCGCGGTGATTGCGTCAGGCCTGGATATTGGCCATGACGTGCTTGATACGGGTGTAGTCCTCCAAGCCGTACATCGACAGGTCCTTGCCGTAACCGCTGTGCTTGTATCCCCCGTGTGGCATCTCGGCCACGATCGGAATGTGCGTGTTGATCCACACACACCCGAAATCCAAGGCCCGCGACATCCGCATGGCCCGCCCGAAGTCCTTCGTCCAGACCGACGACGCCAAGCCGTAGTCGACGCCGTTGGCCCACCGGATCGCCTCGTCCTCATCGGAGAAGCGCTGCACGGTGATGACGGGCCCGAAGATCTCGTTCTGGATGTGTTCGTCGTCCTGGCGCAGGCCGGCGAGCACCGTCGGGGCGATGAAATACCCATCGCCGAGGTCGGTGACGCGGGAGCCGCCGGCCACCACAGACGCGTGGGCCGGCACCCGGTTGAGGAAGCCCGTCACCCGCTCCAACTGCGCGGGGTTGTTGACCGGCCCGAAGAGCGCATCCTCGTCGTCGGGCATGCCGACCTTGGCCGAGTTCGCGGCATACTCCCCCAGGGCGGCGACGAAGTCGTCGTAAATCCCGGGACCGGCGAGCACCCGGGTGGCCGCCGTGCAGTCCTGCCCCGCGTTGAAGTAGCCCGCGATGGCGATCCCCTCAACGGCCGCCTCGATGTCGGCGTCATCGAAGACGACGACCGGCGCCTTGCCGCCGAGCTCAAGGTGGACCCGCTTGACGCTCTCGGCGGCAGCGGCGGCGACCTGCGAGCCGGCCCGCACCGACCCGGTGATGGCGACCATGTCGGCCCGGGGGTTCGACACGACCATCCGGCCGGTCTCGCGGTCCCCGGTGACGACGTTAAAGGTGCCGGCGGGGAAACAGTCGGCGGCCAACGCAGCGAGCAACAGGGTGGTCTCGGGGGTCGTGTCGCTCGGCTTGAGGACGACCGTGTTGCCTGCCGCCAGGGCCGGGGCGATCTTCCAGACGGCCATCATCATCGGGTAGTTCCAGGGGGTGACCTGGCCGATCACGCCGATGGGTTCGCGGCGGATCCACGAGGTGTGCCCCGGCATGTACTCCCCTGCCGAGCGTCCCTCCAGAACGCGGGCGGCGCCGGCGAAGAAGCGGATCTGGTCGAGCATCGGCGGCACCTCCTCGCTCGCGGTGAGCGCGTGCGGCTTGCCGGTGTTCTCGCCCTCAAGGTGGACGAAGTCGTCGGCCCGAGCCTCCACCGCAGCGGCGAACTTCAGTAGGGCCTCCTGCCGCTCGCGCGGTGTCGTGCGGCCCCACTCCTCGAAGGCCGCGGAAGCGGCGGCATACGCCCGGTTGACGTCCTCTTGCCCGGAGACGGGGGCCGTGGCGACGACCTGGCCGGTCGCCGGGTTGACGACATCGCTGCGCGCATCGGCCGTCGCGTCGACGAACTCGCCGCCGACGTGGTTGCGCAACACGCGTGGGGCTTGAGACATAGAGACCTCCGTTGAGCTGGCCGCCGGCTCCCGGTCCGGACGCGGTTTCGGGCAATCTAGCCCGCTGGCGACCGTTTTCGGTAGTGGCAAGGCATAGAAACTTTGCATTCTGCGCTCCCTGGACCCCAAAAACGATAGATTCCGAAGGGTCGAGCCCGGCCGGGCCTTGCCAACCGGCACCGCAGCGGGCACGATCAGACCCCATGACATCGGGACCGTCAATGAGACGTTCGACCCGCCGCCCGACCCGGCAAGTTCTCGACGCCACCGCGAAGGCGATCATCGAGCAACTTCAAGAGGACGGACGTCGGTCGTATGCCGCGATCGCGACCGCAGTGGGGCTGTCCGAGGCGGCCGTCCGACAACGGGTGCAGAAACTCGTCGACGGCGGGGTCGTGCAGATCGTCGCCGTCACCGACCCCCTGCATGTCGGCTTCCTCCGTCAGGCGATGGTCGGGATCAAGGTCCAGGGCGACATCGGCCCGGTCGCCGAAGCGGTCAGCGCGATCCCCGAGGTCGACTACGTCGTGACGACGGCCGGAAGCTTCGACCTGCTCGCCGAGGTGGTGTGCGAGGACGACGCCCACCTGCTCGAGGTCATCTCGCAGCGGATCCGGACGTTGCCGGGTGTGGGAGCCACGGAGACGTTTGTCTATCTCGAACTCAACAAGCAGCACTACAACTGGGGAACACGATGACGATCTACCCGTCCGAGATCTGGGAACCCAGCTCCGACTTCCACACCGGCACCGGCAAGCTCTATTCGGAGGCCGCCCGGGATCACCTGTGGATGCACTTCACCCGCCATTCGGTCTTCGAGGATCGCGACGGCGCCCACACCGTGCCGCTCATCGTCAAGGGTGACGGGGCCTACATCTGGGACGACCGAGGGAACAAATACCTCGACGGACTGTCGGGCCTGTTCACCGTCCAGGTCGGCCACGGCCGGCAGGAGTTGGCCGACGCCGCCATGGCACAGTTCCAGAAGATCGCCTACTTCCCGCTGTGGTCCTATGCCCACCCGCGGGCCGTCGAGTTGGCCGAGCGCCTTGCTCACTACGCCCCTGGCGACCTCAACCGGGTGTTCTTCACGACCGGCGGCGGCGAGGCTGTCGAGTCGGCCTGGAAGCTGGCCAAGCAGTACTACAAGCTCGTCGGCAAGCCGATGAAGACCAAGGTGATCAGCCGCAACATCGCTTATCACGGCACTCCTCAGGGGGCCTTGTCGATCACCGGCATTCCAGCCGCCAAAGCGGTCTTCGAGCCGCTCGTGCCCGGCGGCCACAAGGTGCCCAACACCAACCTCTATCGCGCGCCGGAACACCTGCGCGATGACCCGAAGGCGTTCGGGCTGTGGGCCGCGAACCGGATCGCCGAGGCCATCGAGTTCGAAGGGCCCGAGACCGTCGCCGCCGTCTTCCTCGAGCCGGTGCAGAACTCCGGGGGGTGTTTCCCTCCGCCCCCCGGCTACTTCGAGCGGGTCCGCGAGATCTGCGACGAGTACGACGTGCTGCTCGTCTCCGACGAGACGATCTGCGCCTTCGGTCGGATCGGCGACTACTTCGCCTGCAACCAACTCGGCTACGTCCCAGACATCATCACCACGGCCAAGGGCGTCACGTCCGGCTATGCACCGCTGGGATGCATGATCGTCAGCGACCGGCTGTTCGAGCCGTTCCGGCACGGGCTGACCTACTTCCCGCATGGCTACACCTTCGGTGGCCACCCCATCTCGTGCGCGGTCGCCATGGCCAACCTCGACATCTTCGAGAAGGAAGGGCTCAACGCCCACGTCCGCGAGACGGCCCCGGCCTTCCGCGCCTCCCTGGAGACCCTGCTCGACCTGCCGATCGTCGGCGATGTCCGCGGCGAAGGCTTCTTCTACGGCATCGAGTTGGTCAAGGACAAAGCCACCCGCGAGACCTTCGACGACGGCGAGTGCGAGCGGTTGTTGCGCGGCTACCTGTCCAAGGCCCTCTTCGACGCCGGCATCTACTGTCGGGCCGACGACCGGGGCGATCCCGTCATCCAACTCGCTCCCCCGCTCATCATCGGCCAGCCTGAGTTCGACGACATCACCTCTCGGCTGCGCTCGGTCCTGCAGGGCGCCGAAGCGCACCTGTGACCCGCCCGCTGTGGTGGGAGGGCGGCATACCCTCCCCTGCCGCGGCACCCGGGGTGGGCCCCGTGGGCGCGGGGTATGCCGCGCAGCCCCCGTCCGAGGTCGACGTCGCCATCGTCGGCGGCGGCTTCACGGGCCTGTGGACGGCGTACTACTTGCTCGGGCTGGACCCGTCGTTGTCCGTCGTCGTGCTGGAAGCCGAGCACGTCGGGTTCGGGGCGAGCGGGCGCAACGGTGGCTGGGTGTCGGCGTTGTGGCCGGTGTCTGCCAGCACGTTGGCGCGCGAATCCGGTGAGGCCGCAGCGCGATCCATGGGCGCGGCCCTGCGTGAGACCGTCCTCGAAGTCGGCCGGGTCGCCGCCGACGAAGGCATCGACTGCGACTACCGACGTGGTGGCGTCGTGCTCGCCGCGCGGACTCCCGCGCAGGTCGAGCGAGCCCGCGGGTATGCCGCTGCCGGCGCGGCCTGGGGCGATGGCACCGTCTGGCTTGACCTGCCGGAGGCCCGAGACCGGGTGCGGATGTCGGGGTTGTTGGGCGCGACCTACAACCCCAACTGCGCGCGGATCCATCCGCGCAACCTTGTGGACGGGCTTGCGGCAGTGGTGCGTTCGCGTGGCGGAGTGATTGTCGAGGGTGCCCGGGTCACGTCCGCGTCGCCCGGTCGAGTGGTCCTGGAGTCGGGGACGGTGGTGCGGACGCGGCATACCGTGCGGGCGACCGAGGCTTGGACCGCGCGGCTGGCGGGGCTGCGACGGCGCACGACCCCGGTCTACTCCTTGATGATCGCTACCGAGCCGCTGCCCGCCGGTGTGTGGGACGAGATCGGGCTGGCCCAGCGCGAGACCTTCGCCGACCACCGGCACGTCATCATCTATGGCCAGCGGACGGCTGATGACCGGATCGCGTTCGGCGGCCGGGGGGCGCCCTATCACTGGGGGTCCGCGATTCGGCCCGAGTTCGATTCGGAACCAACGGTTTTCGCGGAGTTGGAGCGCACCTTGCGCGAGCTGTTCCCCATCCTGCAGGGGTGTGCCGTGACCCACCGTTGGGGCGGACCGCTGGGGATCGCGCGGGACTGGCATCCGTCGGTGGGCTACGACCCCGTGGCGCGCTTGGGGTGGGCCGGCGGTTATGTGGGCGATGGCGTGGCGGCGAGCAACCTGGCCGGACGCACGCTGGCCGATCTGGTGCTGGGGCGGGCGAGCGGGCTGACCCGGCTGCCGTGGGTGGGCCATGTCTCGCCGTCGTGGGAGCCGGAGCCGGTGCGGTGGCTGGGCGTCAACGCCGGGCTGCGAGTGGCGGGGTGGGCGGATCTCGAGGAGTCACTCACGGGCCGCGAGGCGGTGCTGGGACGGGTGTTGTCCGCCCTCACCGGCCACTGAGGTGACCGACCCTGACCAACCCTGACCAACCCTGACCAACCCAGTCAGCCTGCCGGCCCACGGCACCCCGCTCAGCCCTTCGCCACAACACCGGCGAGTGTGGGGAATTCGGGCGCGACCGGCATACCCCTTCCCCAGATCACCGGCGAGTGTGGGGAATTCGGGCGCGACCGGCATACCCCTTCCCCAGATCACCGGCGAGTGTGGGGAACTTGGGGCAGCCAGGGCCGGGACCTCCCCAGATCATCGGCGAGTGTGGGGAATTCGGGCGCGACCGGCAGCCCAGGGTCGGTCAGGCCCCACCGAAGACCAGCGCGGCCACGAGGATCACCGGCGCCGAGGCCAGGGTCGTGACGAAGATGGTGTCGCGGGTGAGATAGACGCCCCGGTCATAGCGCAGTGAATAGGTGAAGATGTTCTGCGCGGTGGGCAGCGCGGCCATGACGACGACAGCGAACAACTCGTGCCCCCGCAACCCGAGGGCGGCCCCCAACGACGCGGCGATCACCGGCTGCCCGACGAGTTTGAGGCCCGACAACGTTGCCACCCGGCCGAGGTCCTTCCCCGGCCGCTGCCCCAACCGCAGCGCAACTCCAAACGCGATCAGCATGCAGGGCACCGCGAGGTTGCCGATGAGCGTGATCGGGTCGAGGAGCGCCGACGGAAGCTGGCGGCCGGTCACCGACAGGACCAGACCGATCAGTGCCCCCACCGTGATCGGGTTGCGCAACAGCCCGGCCACCCTTGACATCACACCCGGCTTGGCAAAAGGCAATTGGGAGTCCAACACGGTCATGCTCACCGGCGTCAACACGAGCAGTTGCAGGAGCAGGACGGGCGCGGCATACGTGATGTCGCCGAGGACATAGAGCGCGATCGGCAGGCCGAGGTTCCCCGAGTTGACGTAACCCGAGCAGAGCGCGGCCATCACGGTCTCGCCGAGCCCCATCCCCCAGCGCCAATGCGCGATCGCGGCGGCGATGGCCATGACGAGCAGCGCTCCGCCTGCGGCGACGACCAGCCCCCACGAGAGCACCGCCGACACCGGAGCCTTGGACAGCACCACGAGCAGCAGGGCCGGCGAGGCGACGAAGAACGCCAGGTCGGCGAGGATGTTGCGGGCTTCCATCCCGAGCACCCCGACGTGGGCAAGGACGAAACCCACGGAAATGACCGCGGCAATCGTCGAGAACCCCTGGAGCGCACCGAGCACCGAAGCATGGTGACACCGCGCGTGGGAGGGCGGCATACCCGTCCGTGGGTTGACCCCACGGGCCGGCCGGTATGCCGCCCGCGCGCCTATCCGTGCGGGCGCAGCACCGGGGCGAGCCGGTCGAGAACTCCGGCGTCCTCGATGGTGGCCGGCACGGCTGGCGTGTGGCCGTCGGCGATCTCCCGCATCGTCTTGCGCAGGATCTTGCCTGATCGCGTCTTGGGAAGGGCGGCGACGATGTCGACCTGACGCAGCGACGCGACCGCACCGACCTCTGAGCGGACCCGGTCGACGAGCTCCTTGCGGATCCGGTCACCGTCGGCCTCGACGTCGACCCCAGACTTGACGACGACGAGGGCCCGCGGGATCTGGCCCTTGAAGTCGTCGTGCACGCCGATGACCGCGCACTCGGCGACGGCCGCGTGGCCGGCCAGCGCCGCCTCGATCGAGCCGGTCGACAACCGGTGTCCAGCGACGTTGAGGACATCGTCGGTGCGGCCCATGACGTAGATGTAGCCGTCCTCGTCGATGAAGCCACCGTCACCGGTGAGGTAGTAGCCGGGGTAGGCCGACAGGTAGGACGAGACGTAACGCTCGTCGTCGTGCCACAGCGTCGGGAAGGTCCCTGGGGGCAGCGGGAGCTTGATCGCGATCGCGCCCTCGGTGCCCGCCGGCAACTGCTCGCCGGTCGGGTCGAGGATCTGCACGTCATAGCCCGGCACGGCGACCGACGGCGACCCGGCCTTGATCGGCAGTCGCTCGAGCCCCACGCAGTTGGCGGCGATCGGCCACCCGGTCTCGGTCTGCCACCAGTTGTCGATGACCGGCTTGCCGAGCTTGTCGGTGGCCCAGTGGTAGGTGTCGGGGTCGAGGCGCTCCCCCGCGAGGAACAACTGCCGGAAGTGCGACAGGTCGTAGCCCGCGAGCAGCGTCGCCTCGGGGTCTTCCTTCTTGATCGCCCGGAAGGCAGTGGGGGCGGTGAACATCGTCACCGCGCCGTACTCCGAGATGATCCGCCAGAAGGCGCCCGCGTCGGGGGTCCCGACCGGTTTCCCTTCGTAAAGGATCGTCGTCGCGCCCGTGAGCAGTGGCGCGTAGACGATGTAGGAGTGCCCGACGACCCAGCCGACGTCGCTGGCGGTGAACATCGTCTCGCCGGGCGCGACGTCGTAGATGTTGCGCATCGACCAGCGCAGGGCGACGGCGTGCCCGCCGTTGTCGCGGTAGATGCCCTTGGGCTTCCCGGTGGTGCCCGAGGTGTAGAGGATGTAGAGCGGGTCGGTAGCGGCGACCTCGACACAGTCGGCTCCGGCATCCGCGGCCGGCGTCGAGATGAACTCGGCCCAGTCGACGTCCCGCTCCCCCAACTCGGCCCGCGCCTGCTCACGCTGCAGGACGACGACCTGGTCGGGCTTGTGCTCGGACCGGGCGATGCCCTCGTCGAGGAAGGGCTTGTAGGGCACGACCCGGTTGGGCTCGATGCCGCACGATGCCGAGAGGATGAGTTTGGGCTTGGCGTCGTCGATGCGGGCGGCGACCTCGGCCGGTGCGAACCCGCCGAAGACCACCGAGTGGATCGCCCCGATCCGCGCACAGGCCAGCATCGCGAAGACCGCTTCGGGGACCATCGGCATGTAGACCAGGACCCGGTCGCCCTTGCCGACACCCGCCCCGACCAGCGCACCGGCGAGCCGACTCACGTGAGCCAGCAACTCGGCATACGTGAAGGAGTCCTTGCGGCCCGTCACCGGTGAGTCGTAGTGGATGGCGACCTGATCCGCGCGCCCGCCCGCGACGTGCCGGTCGATCGCGTTGAAGCAGGTGTTGAGCGTCCCGTCGGGGAACCACCGGTAGAAGGGCGGCCGGCTGTCGTCCAGAACTGTCGTCGGTGGCGTGATCCAGTCGATGTCCTTCGCCGCCTCGCCCCAGAAGGCGGTCGGGTTGGCCAGGCTTGCCGCGTATGCGGTCGAGTAAGCGCCAGTGCTCATGGGTCATGAGGGTGCCCGGTATGCCGCCCGCGCGCCACCGGACGCCGGATGCCTACCCCGTCCTTTGCGCCCGGAACGCGCCCACCTGCGCCGAACGGTCGTGCCCGTCGAGCGGCTCTGGCAGAGTGCCATCGTGGAGATCGACCGCCTCGAGCAGCTGCGCGCGCTGCTGGCGCGCGGCGGGGCCCTCGGTGGTGTGCGGCTGCAGGACCTCGATCTGCACGCCGTCGAGGAGCAGCTGCTCGACCGCACGGATGTCACCGACCTGGTCGTGCTCGGCGGTCGGCTCTCCCCCGCGCTCACCCTGCACCTCATCAGGCACGGCGCCATCGTCTTCCCCAGCGACCCCAAGGCTCCCGTCGAGGTCTACCGCGCGCGCCTCTACACCGCCGACGAGTTGTATGCCGGGCTGTCCGGTCCGCTCGGCTACGCCGGAACCCCCGACGCGCGGGCCTTCGACTGGACGATGGATCGCCGCTCGGGCCGGGACGCCTACGTCACCATGCTGCGGGCGATCCACGACGAGTCAATGACCGACACCCTCGACGAGGTGCTCGACGGGCTCCCCGTCGTCGGGGTGATGGGCGGCCACGAGGCCCAACGCGGCAGCGGCGTCTACGCGGCGGCAGCCCGGTTGGGGCACCTGCTCGCCGAGGGCGGCTGCGTGGTCGCCACCGGGGGCGGCCCCGGCGCGATGGAGGCCGCCAACCTCGGGGCGTATGCCGTGTCCCCCGCGGACCTCGACGCCGCCATCGCCGCGCTGTCAAAGGTGCCGTCCTATCGGCCCGACGTCGGGCCCTGGGCCGAGCTCGGGTTGCGGGTCCGAGAGCAGTTGGGACGTCGGCCTGACAGCGGCGAACTGCGCGGGTTGCCGTTGCGCAGCATCGGCATCCCGACCTGGTTCTACGGCCACGAACCGCCCAATGTGTTCGGCCAGGGCATCGCGAAGTACTTCTCGAACGCCCTGCGCGAGGACGGGTTGCTAGCTCGATGCACTGCGGGGACAGTCGTCCTGCCAGGGGCCGCCGGGACGGTGCAGGAGATCTTCCAAGGGGTCACCCGGCTGTATTACGGCCGGTTGGCCGACCCGACGGGGACGTTGCCGCCGCTGGTGCTCGTCGGTCGCAGCCACTGGCAGCGCCTCGTGCCGACCTGGCCGCTGGTCACCGCCTTGGCAGGCAATCGTCCAATGGCCGAGGTCGTGCATCTCGTCGACACGATCGAGGAAGCCGCGGCGATCCTGCTTCCTTCAGCTGACTGACGCAGCGTCGGGCGGCGCCTTTAGCCCACCGCGTCGCGAGCAGCAACGAAGGCGGCGACACAGGCGCGCACGTCGGCCTCCGAATGAGCGGCCGAGAGTTGGACCCGGATCCGGGCCTTGCCCTTGGGGACGACAGGGAAGGAGAACGCAATGACATAGACGCCGTTGCCGAGCATGTGGTCGGCGATCATCGTCGCCTGCCGGGCCCCGTCCTCGCCTGGGAACATCACCGGCGTGATGGGGTGCGAGCCGGGCAGCAGGTCGAAGCCGGCCGCCGTCATCAGCTCCCGGAAGAGCGTGCTGTTGGCGCGCAGGGCCGCTCGGGCCTCACCGGAGGATGCCACGAGATCGAGGGCGGCCAACGAGCCGGCGACGACGGCCGGGGCGACCGAGTTGGAGAACAGGTAGGGACGCGAGCGCTGACGCAGCAGGTCGACCACTTCCCGGTGGCTCGAGACATAGCCACCAGAGGCACCGCCGAGGGCCTTGCCCAACGTGCCGGTGACGATGTCGACCCGATCGGCGACGCCGAAGAGCTCCGGCGTCCCCCGGCCGCCCTCCCCGACGAACCCGACGGCGTGCGAGTCGTCGACGAGGACCATCGCGGCATACTCCTCCGCGAGGTCGCAGATCTGCGGGAGTGGCGCGTAGGAGCCGTCCATCGAGAAGACCCCGTCGGTGACAATGACGACCCGGCGAGCCCCAGCGGCACGCGCGGCCTCCAACTGGACCCGGAGGTCGGCCATGTCGGCGTTGCGGTAGCGATAGCGCGCGGCCTTGGCCAGGCGCACCCCGTCGATGATCGAGGCGTGGTTGAGCTCGTCGGAGATGATCGCGTCGCCCTCGCCGAAGAGCACCTCGAACACCCCACCGTTGGCGTCGAAGCACGAGGAGTAGAGGATCGTCGCCTCGGTGCCGAGGAAGGCCGACAGGCGATCTTCGAGCAGGGTGTGCTGGGTCTGGGTGCCGCAGATGAAGCGCACCGATGCCATCCCGAAACCCCACTCGTCGAGGGCCGCCTTGGCTGCGGCGACGACGTCGGGGTGATCGGCCAAGCCGAGGTAGTTGTTGGCGCAGAAGTTGAGCACGGCCGGCGACCCACCACCGACGCCGACGTGAGCCGACTGCGCCGTGGTGAGCTGACGCTCCCGCTTGTAGAGCCCCGCAGCGTCGATCTCGGCGAGGGTGGCGAGAAGTTCGTCCTTGATGGACCCGTACACGGAGGTCTCCTTCGGGTGAGAGCAGTTAGCGCGTCGGGGTCAGCGCAGCAACCGCCAGAAAGCGGCAGCCAGCGCGGCCTCATCGATGGGCTCGCCCTGACGAACGGTCAAGGCGTGCAACGCGGTGCCTCCCACGAGGTCCGCGACGTGTCGGGCTCGCGCGGCCGGGTCGGGGACGCCAATGGAGTCAAGGATGACGGTGATGACGTCCAGTACGGCGGCCTGACCCTGGGCCATCGCCTCCGGCCGACCGAGGAACAGGGCGAACCGCGCCCGAGTGGCCTGCCCCATCAGCTCGATGTGGGACACGGTGAGGGCGGCCATCCGGTCGGCGAACTCGCGGGCCGAGGTCGGGTTGAGCGCGGTTCCGGTAGCGAGCCAGGCCTGCCCGTCGAGGGTGATCAGTCGCCCCAACATGGCCTCGACCAGCAGGTCCATCGTCGGGTAGAGCGAGAAGGTCGCGCCCTCCGCGGCCCCGGCCCGCTCATCGATCCGCTTCCAGGTCAGCCCCGGCACTCCGGCCTCTCCGACGACCGCCAGAGCGGCGTCCATGAGGTCGTCGGAGGGAGTCACGGCCGGAAGCTTATTCCGTCGGCGCGGGTCAAGAACGCAGGATTGGCCAGAGAGGTTGCCGAGGATTAACTCCAGTTAAGGACGACCTTGCCGCACTCGCCTGAGCGGGCCGCTGCGAAGGCGTCGGCCCACTGGCTGGCAGGGAATCGATGGGTGATGACCGACGACACCGCCGACGTGAAGGTCTCGGAAGTGGCGAGCATCGACGACATGAGATACCAGGTCTCGAACATCTCGCGGCCGTAGATGCCCTTGAGGGTGATCATGTGGGTGATCACCCGACCCCAGTCGATCGGGTAGGGGTCCTTCGGCAGGCCGAGCATCGCGACCTTGGCGCCATGGTTGAGGTTGGCGAGCATCTCGGCCACGGCCGACGGGGCACCGGACATCTCCAGGCCGATGTCGAAGCCTTCCCGCATGCCCAACTCGCGCTGCGCGTCCTTGATCCGGGTCGTGGCCACATTGACCGTGAGATCCGCACCGGCGGCTTTGGCCAGCCCCAGCCGATAGTCGGAGATGTCCGTGACGACGACGTTCTTGGCTCCCGCGTGCCGGGCGATGGCCGCGGCGATCACCCCGATCGGCCCGGCCCCGGTGATGAGGACGTCCTCGCCCACAAGCGGCCATTGCAGCGCCGTATGGGTCGCGTTGCCGAGCGGGTCGAAGATCGCTCCCAGGTCGGGGTCGATGGCGTCCGGCTGGACCCAGACATTCGTCGCGGGCAGGACGATGAAGTCGGCGAACGCTCCGTCCCGGTTGACGCCGATGCCGATGGTGTTGATGCACACGTGGCGGCGGCCGGCCCGGCAGTTGCGGCAGTGGCCGCAGACGATGTGCCCCTCGCCCGACACCCGCGCGCCGACGGCGACGGCCGTCCCCGCCGGCACGTCCTCCCCGACCTCGACGATCTCGCCGTAGAACTCGTGCCCGATGACCATCGGTGCCTTGACCGTCGAGGCGGCCCAGTCGTCCCACTGTTCCAGGTGCAGGTCGGTGCCGCACAGGCCGGCGCGCAGCACGCGCACCTTGACATCGAGCGGGCCGCAGGTCGGCTCGGGTCGGTCGACCAGTTCCAAGCCGGGTCCGGCGTTCACCTTGGTCAGGGCGCGCATGTGGGGATCCTTCCCGTATGCCGTGACGCCGGCTCGCGAGTGCCCTGGCGGACCGGAGGCGGCCCGCGGGGGTGAGCGGGCGGCATACCGAATCTAGCGGGGGCCGAGCCCACTCATTGGGACGTTCGGAGGATCAGCCCGGGTCAGGCGGTCGTCGCCGCGAGCTGGCCACAGGCACCGTCGATCTCGCGCCCGCGGGTGTCGCGGACCGTCGTCGGTATGCCGTGTGCCCGCAGCCGCTCGACGAACTGCTGCTGGACTCCGGTACGCGACGCCGTCCATTTTGAGCCGGGCGTGGGGTTGAGCGGGATGGGGTTGACGTGCACCCACCCGCGACCGCGGCGGGCGAGCTTCTCCCCCAACAGGTCAGCGCGCCAGGATTGGTCGTTGATGTCGCGGATGAGGGCGTATTCGATGGAGACGCGTCGGCCGGTCGCCTCGAAATAGCGGTATGCCGCGTCCAGCGCCTCATCGACCCGCCACCGCGTGTTGATGGGCACGAGTTCGTCGCGCAACTCGTCGTCGGGGGCATGCAGTGACAGCGCCAAGGTGACGGGGATGCCCTCGCCGGCCAGTCGGTCGATGGCCGGCACGAGCCCGACCGTCGACATGGTCAGCCCGCGAGCCGACATCCCCAGCCCATCGGGCGCCGGGTCGGTGAGCCGGCGGATCGCGGCGATGGCACGGGAGTAGTTGGCCAGGGCCTCCCCCATCCCCATGAAGACGACGTTCGACACCCGCAGGGGACGCTCGCGCTCGGCGTCGGCGTCGCCACCGGGCACCTCGCCTCGACGCAGCATCCTGGCCCCGGCGACGACCTGCTCGACGATCTCGGCCGTCGACAGGTTGCGGGTCAACCCGCCCTGCCCGGTCGCACAGAAGGGGCAGTTCATCCCGCAGCCGGCCTGGCTGGAGATACACATCGTCACCCGCTCGGGGTAACGCATGAGCACCGATTCGACGAGGGCGCCGTCATGCAGTCGCCACACCGACTTGACGGTGCGGCCTTCATCCGCGACGAGGTGCTTGACCGGGGTGAGCAGCCGCGGCAGGAGGGCGTCGACGAGCTCGGTGCGGGCGGCGCCAGGCAGGTCGGTCATCTCCTCAGGCGCGTCGACGAGCCGCTCGAAGTAGTGCTTGGACAGTTGGCCGGCCCGGAATCCCTTGTGGCCCAAGGCTTCGACGGCTGCCTTGCGCCCGGCTGCGTCGAGGTCAGCGAGGTGACGCGGCGGCATACCGCGTCGGGGGGCCTCGAAGGTGAGCTCGCCGGGGGCGGGCCGCCGCGTGGGACGGGGAGCGGGCGCGGCGGAAGGAACGCCGGTCGCTTCGGGCGGGTTGGTCACCGGGTCACCGAGTCACTTGGGCAGCGGAAGGAGGATGGTCAGCGTGGCCCAGATGAACGGCGCCGAGACCATCAGCGAGTCGAGTCGGTCCATCAGGCCGCCGTGGCCGGGCAGGATGTTGGACATGTCCTTGATCCCGAGGTCACGCTTGATCGCCGACTCGACCAGGTCGCCCAGCGTGGCGGCGGGCGCGGTGACAACCCCGAGGATCGCGCCGACCCACCACGGCCCGTGCAGGCCGACGGTGACGCAGATGATGCCGACGAGGATGCAGCCGAGGAACGAGCCGGCGAAGCCCTCCCAGGTCTTCTTCGGGCTGATCCGGGGCGCCATCGGGTGACGCCCGGCGAGGACGCCGACGGCATACCCTCCGACGTCGCTCGCGACGGTCACGCACAGGAAGGTGAAGCTACGCCACGCGCCATCCGGAGCGGCGAGCAGGAGCATCGCGAAGCCCGCCAGCAACGCGGGGTATGCCGCGATGAACACGCCCGCGCTGACGTCGGTCGCCGCGCCGCTGATGCTCTCGCTGCCGCGCCACATGACGATCAGGGCCGCGGTGAGCACGAAGGCGACAAACAACGCCTGCTCGCCGAGGAAGTAGGCACCCGTCATCTGAACGACGCAGCCGAGGACCACGGGGAAGACGGGCGCCCGGATCCCCTTGCGCTGCATCGCTTTGGCGATCTCCCAGCAGCCGACGGAGACCGATGCCGTTGCGAGGACGAGGAAGAGTTCCTTACGCCAGACGTGGGTGCCGATGATGAGGGCACCCAGCAACAGTCCGACACCGATCGCGGCCGGGAGGTTGCGCCCGGCACGTGAGGACGGGGAGGCCAAGGGGGCCTCGGACATGGGCTGAGGGGCGCTCATCGGGACGCCGAGGGTCGAGGCTTCACACCTCGAGCAGCTCGGCCTCCTTGCCCTTGACCAGGTGGTCGATCGTGTCGACGTACTTCTTGGTCATCTGGTCGAGTTCCTTCTCGGCGCGGTTGCCGTCGTCCTCGCCGACCTCGCCGTCCTTGATGAGGTGCTCGAGGTCGGTCTTGGCCTTGCGCCGGACGTTGCGGATCGACACCCGGGCTTCCTCGGCCTTGTGGTGGGCGAGCTTGATGTAGTCGCGGCGGCGCTCCTCGGTGAGGACCGGGAGGATGCACCGGATGACGACGCCGTCGTTGCTGGGGTTGACCCCGAGGTCGGAGTCGCGGATCGCGCGCTCGATGCCGTGCATCGCCTTCGCGTCGAACGGCTTGATGATGATTGTCCGCGCCTCAGGGGTCTGGAAGGACGCCAACTGCTGCATCGGCGTCGGCGACCCGTAGTAGTCAACGAGGAGCTTGTTGAACATCCCCGGGTTGGCCCGTCCGGTGCGGATGCCGGCGAAGTCTTCCTTGGCAACCTCGACGGCCTTTTCCATCTTTTCTTCGGCCTCGAAGAGTGTCTCGTCGATCATCGCGGTCGTCCTGCTCCTTGCATGTGGGTCATCCGGCGGTCACCAGTGTGCCGATCCTCTCACCTCGCAGGGCACGGGTGATGTTTCCCTCGCCCTCCATGCCGAACACGAGCATCGGCAGGCGGTTCTCGGCACACAGCGCGAAGGCTGCAGCGTCGAGGATCTTCAACCCGCGCCCCAGCGCATCGGCGAAGGTCAGCGCCTCGATCTTGGTCGCGGTCGGGTCGATCTTGGGGTCGGCGGTATAGATGCCATCAACCCCGCTCTTGGCGATGAGCAGCCGGTCGCAATGTGTCTCCAACGCGCGCTGGGCGCTGACCGTGTCGGTGGAGAAGTACGGCATACCGGCGCCCGCGCCGAAGATGACGACGCGGCCCTTCTCCATGTGCCGGATGGCACGCAGCGGGATGTAGGCCTCGGCGACCTGGCCCATGGTGATCGCGGTCTGCACCCGCGTCGGGACCCCGGCCTTCTCAAGGAAGTCCTGGAGCGCAAGGCAGTTCATCACCGTGCCCAGCATGCCCATGTAGTCGGCGCGAGCCCGGTCCATGCCCTTCTGCTGCAACTCCGCGCCGCGGAAGAAGTTGCCCCCGCCGACGACGATGGCCACCTGGACGCTGTCGGTCACGGCCGCCGCGATCTGGCCGGCGATCTCCTTGACGACGTCGGGGTCCACGCCCGTGCGGCCGCCGCCGAAGACCTCACCCGACAACTTGAGCAAGACCCTCCGGTATGCCGGGTGGCTCTCGTCCGGGGCGGGCGCAACGGTGTCCGGGGCGCTCATGGCGGCTCCTTCATTGTGGCTTGGGCGGTCGTTCGATCTTGCCACATCCCCGGCCGCACCCGGCGTCCAGCAGTCGGGCGGGGGTGGTGCGAGGGGGTTGCGAGCGAGGGGGTTGAGCGGGGTGCGACGGGAGCCGCCCCCAGGGAAACTGCGGCCCTCAACGCGGTATGCCGCCCGGCCCCCGAACGGGGGCGGGCGGCATACCGGATGGTGCGGGTGTCTGCGCTGACGCGATCAGTTGCCGACGCGGAAGCGGGCGAAGGATGACGCCTCGGCGCCGGCCTCCTTGAGCACCTGGGCGACCGACTTCTTCTGGTCCTTGGCGAAGGCCTGCTCGAGCAGGACGTTCTCCTTGAAGAAGCCGTTGACCCGGCCCTCGATGATCCGCGGCAGGGCAGCCTCGGGCTTGCCCTCCTCGCGGGCCGTGGCCTCGGCGATGCGACGCTCGTTGGCGACGACGTCCTCCGGGACGTCCTCACGACCGAGCACCGTCGGGGAGAAGGCCGCGATGTGCATCGCGACGTCGTGAGCGATCTCCTCATCGCCACCGGTGGTGGCCACGAGAACACCGATCTGCGCGGGCAGGTCGCGGTTAGTCTTGTGCAGGTAGGACACGACGCGGTCGCCGGTCACCCGGGCCACGCGACGGACCTCGATCTTCTCGCCGGTGGCCGCGTTGCCCTCGACGAGCAACTCGGCGACGGTCCGTCCGTCGGGCAGCGTGCTCGCCAGCAGCGTCTCGGCGTCGGCGGCCTCCGTGGCGACGGCCTGGGCCAGCACCTGGTCAGCCAGCGCGATGAAGCGCTCGCCCTTGGCGACGAAGTCGGTCTCGCAGTTGACCTCAACGAGGGTGCCAACTCCGTTCTCGACCTTGGCGGCGACCAAACCGTTGGAGGCCGATCGGCCCTCACGCTTGGTCACACCCTTGAGGCCCTTGATCCGCAGGATCTCTGCGGCCTGGGCCATGTCGCCGTCGGCCTCTTCGAGGGCCCTCTTGACGTCCATCATTCCGGCGGCGGTCTGCTCGCGCAGCGCCTTGATGTCAGCGGCGGTGAAATTCGCCATCGTTACTCTCTCTGCGGTTTCGGTCAGGAATGGGTATGCCGCGCGGCTCAGGCCTGCGGCTCGTCGGCAGCGGCCTCGACAGCCTCGACGGCCTCCGCGACCTCGGCAACCTCAGCGGCCGAGGCCTCTTCGGCCACGACGACGTCGGCGACCTCGGCAACGGGTGCCTCGACGACGGGTGCCTCGACAACCTCGGCGACGGGGGCTTCGACAGCCTCGACAGCAGCCTCGGCCACGACGGCCTCGACAGCAGGAGCCTCAACAGGAGCGGCAGCAGCGGCGTCAGCCTCGGCGTAGAGCTCGCGCTCCCACTCGGCCAGCGGCTCGTCAGCGGCGACACCCTCGGCGGACTCGCCGGTGCGGACGCTCGAGCGCGCCACGAGACCGTCGGCGACGGCGTCGGCGATGACCCGGGTCAGCAGAGCCACCGAGCGGATGGCGTCGTCGTTACCCGGGATCTTGTAGTCGACCTCGTCGGGGTCACAGTTGGTGTCGAGGATCGCGATGACCGGCAGCCCGAGCTTGCGAGCCTCGTCGACAGCCAGGTGCTCCTTCTTCGTGTCGACGATCCACACGGCCGAAGGGACCCGAGCCATCGTGCGGATGCCGCCGAGGGTCTTCTCAAGCTTGTCCTTCTCGCGCTTGAGGATGAGCAGTTCCTTCTTCGTGTGGCCCGAACCGGCCACGTCGTCGAAGTCGATCTCCTCAAGCTCCTTGAGGCGCTGCAGCCGCTTGGAGATGGTCGTGAAGTTGGTGAGCATGCCGCCGAGCCAGCGGTGGTTGACGTAGGGCATCCCGACCCGCGCGGCCTGCTCGGCCACGGGCTCCTGGGCCTGCTTCTTCGTGCCGACGAACAGGATCGACCCGCCGTGGGCAACCGTCTCGCGGACGAACTCGTAGGCGTCGTTGATGTGGGTCAGCGACTGCTGCAGGTCGATGATGTAGATGCCGTTGCGCTCGGTCATGATGAAGCGCTTCATCTTGGGGTTCCACCGGCGGGTCTGGTGCCCGAAGTGGACGCCGCTCTCGAGGAGCTGGCGCATGGTAACGACGGCCATGCCGTGTTCTCCTATGTGTCGTTGTCAGTTACGTCGGTAGGCCGCGGGGTCCGCGCGCGAGGCGCGGGTGCGGCATACCTGCCTGGCGTCCTGACTCACCCCGCCGGTATGCCGTGTGGCCGACCGGACTGCCGTGGTGCGCCTTCGGTGGTCATGGGACCGCCGACGAGGGACGCGCGAAATGGTGCTGCGATGGTGCCGTGGCCCGAAGGCCATCGGCCAGTCTACGTCCTGGGCCGGGTCCGCCGGTAATCGCCGCCCCGCACCCCCGTATATCGACGCCGTGCGGCTCAGCTGTCGAACCCGACCCGCGCCGGTCGTGGCTGGGCGCGCCGTACACCGGGTGACACACTCGTCGTAGGGCATCAACCTGCCATGGCACCAAGGTGTCAGCCGTTCCCCCTTTGTCAATCTCCGACCCGCCCATAGCGTCCTTGTGGGTAGCGGCGCTTCGGGCCCGAGGAGGAGTTGTGTCTGCGCTTTCCAGGAACCACCTGCTCGCATTGGCGGCCATCGGATTGGCCCTGTTCGTGGTGGCGATCGGGTTCGCCGCAGCCAAGGCGGAGGTTTCGCCAACCGTCCTCGTGGTCTCCGCCCTCGTCGCCGCTGCTGCCGGCGGGGCAGTGATCGCGGCCATCCTGAGGGGCCCAGGCCGTAGCTGAGCCCTCCTCCCCGACCAACGGCCTGAAGCGAGTTGCTGGCTGCGTCAATTCCTGAGGAGCCAGGCCGACGCCGGTCGCTCCGTGTTGTTGTCGAGCCACCTCTAGGCGATCAACTGTCGAAGCCGACGCCAAGCCGGTCGAGGGTGCGCAGCCAGAAGTTGCGCTGTCCGGTGCGATCTTCGGCGGCGAGGGATGCGCGCGTGGCGCGGACCGCGGCATACCGGATCGGCTCGGGCGGGAACGGCACGGGCTTGCGCCGGACCATCGCCAGCCGGGTGCGCTCGGTGTCGCGCCCTCTGAGCAGATCCAGCGCGACCCGGGCACCGAAGCGCGAGGAGCCGACGCCGAGTCCGGTGTAGCCGACGGCATAGGCGACCCGGCCGCCGTGGGTGCGGCCGAAGAACGGGGTGAACCGCGACGTCGTGTCGATGACGCCTGCCCACCGATGGGTGAACCGCAGCCCGGCCAGTTGGGGGAAGATCGCGAAGAAGTGCCTGGCGAGCAGGTCGTGAGAGGCGGACTGCTCCAGGGCCGGGTCGATCCGGCCGCGGAAGTGGTAGTTGGCGTCGAAGCCGCCGAAGAGGACGCGGTCGTCCAGGGTGCGCCGGTAGTAGTGGAACTGGTTGCCCGCGTCGGTGAGGCCTTCGCGGCCCTGCCACCCGATGGCGCTGAGGTGGGCGGCGGTGAGCGGCTCGGTCATGAGGACGTGGTCGTAGACGGGGAGGATGAAGGGGCGCAGTCGCTTGAGCACGCCCGGGTAGGCGTTGGTCCCGACGACCACCCGGCGGGCCGCGATGGCACCGGAGGTGGTCGTCACCCGGACTCCGGCGCCGTCCACGTCGAGCGAGGTCGCCGGGCTGCCCTCGTGGATCGTGCCGCCGAGCGACTCGACCGCCGCCGCCAGCCCCCATACGAGGCGGGCCGGGTCGACGAGGGCCACTGACGGGTCGAACCAGCCGCCCCGATAGAGCGGTGAGTTGACCCGAGCGCGGGCCGCGTCGGCATCCAGGACCTCCCCGGCCAGGCCGTGGGCACGGTGCAACTCATAGCCCTCGGTGATCGCCCCGTCCTGGTTGGGGGTGAGCGACAGGGTCAGCTCGCCGGGTCGGTGGAAGTCTGCGTCGATCCCGTATCCCGTGAGGCTGGCTTCCAGCCCGGCGATGTTGTCGGTGCCGAGCCGCTCGAGGGTGGGCAGTTCGTCGGGCCAGAGGGCGACGCCTTGGGCCAGGCCGTGCGTGAGCGACGCGGAGACGAAGCCGCCGTTGCGACCGGACGCCCCTGTCCCCAGGCGACCAGCTTCCAGAACGACGACGGTGGCGCTGGGGTCGTCCTCCAAGGCCTGCAAGGCGGCCCAGAGGCCGGTGAAGCCACCGCCGATGACGACCAGGTCGGCCCGATGTGAGGTGCCGTGCAGGACGGGTCGGGGGTCCGGGCGCATCGGGCGCTGGGCCGGATCGGTCCAATAGACCTCGGGAACGGCGTCGGCGAGGGACGCCGCGACGACCGCGGGGTCGGCGGCGGCATACGGGTCGAACACCTCGGGCGCGACTGAGCGAAGGCGCGACAGGTGTGAGAGGCGGGGCGACACCCCGCCATTGTGTCCGCTCCCCCAGCCGGGTCGAGGTATTCCGCCATCGTCGGGTGATGGTGGAATACCTCGACCCCGCGGCTGGGGGGACCTACGGAGCAGCCTCGAGTTGGGCGGCAAGGGCCAGGAGGCGGCCTTCCTGACCCATCCCGGCGACGAGTTGGGCGCCGACCGGCCACCCTTCGCGGGTGAGTCCGGCCGGGACCGAGGCCGCCGGGTGCCCGCTGACGTTGAAGATGGTGGTGAAACCCACCAGCGGTGTCGAGACGATCTGCGACCGCAGCGTTCCTTGGCCATCCAGCTGGCCCAGCGGCGGCGGGGGGACGGGCAGGGTCGGAGTGAGCAGGACGTCCCAGTCGGCAAACATCGTGTCCAGCGCCGCGGTCACTCGCTCCCCCGCCCTGAGAGCGCGCGCCACGACGCGGTCGGTGGCCCAGCCCGACAGGCGCACGGTGGCTTTGGTCCGCGGCTCAAGCAATTCCGGGTGTTCAACCTGACCTGCCTCCACCCGCATCCCGGCATAGAACTGCGGGAGGAACGCGGTGGTCGGCGCCGGCCATCGCGGCGAGATGTGCTGGACGTCGTGCCCGAGCCCGGCCAACCGGTCAGCCAGCGCGGCCACGGCCGACACGACCTGAGGGTCCACCTTCCCGCCGGGCAGCACGGGGGTGGTGGTCCACCCGACCCGCAACCGACCTGGCGGAGTGGCTGCGGCCTGGGCGAACGGCATACCCGGGGGTGCCAGGCGCCAGCGATCGGTCGGCGTTGCTCCGGAGATGACGTCGAGGACGAGCGCGGAGTCGGCCGCCGTGCGAGTGAGCGCGCCGAGACAGACCAAGGCGAACCAATGCTCGGTCAACGGCGCGACGCTCACCCGGCCGCGGCTGGGCTTGAGGCCGACCAGCCCGCAACAGGAGGCGGGGATCCGGATCGAGCCACCACCGTCCGCGCCCATGGCCACCGGCACCATCCCCGCGGCGACCGCCGCCGCTGAGCCACCCGACGACCCGCCCGGCGAGCGGCTGAGGTCCCACGGGTTGTGGGTCCGCCCGTGGGCCAGGCTCTCGGTGTGCGGGAACTGCCCGAACTCCGGCATCGCCGTCTTGCCGACGATGACCGCTCCCGCGGCCCGCAGCCGGCGGATCACCTCGGAGTCGGCCCTGACCGGGGTCGAGTTGCCCCGACCTCCGAGTGTGGTGACGTGACCGGTGACGTCGTACTCCTCCTTGACCGCTACCGGGACTCCCGCGAGCGGGCCGTCGTGGCCCGGGCCGCCCGCATCGAGGGCGTCGGCCTCAGCAAGCGCGGCTTCGGCTCGCACCACCGTGAACGCACGAATCTCGTTGTCGCGAGCGGCGATCCGTTCGAGAGCTCGCTCCACGGCAAACCTCGCAGTATGCCGCCCGCTGCGGACCGCGTCAGCCGTCTCGACCGCGGTGGTGGCCCGAAGTTGGGCGTCAGTCATGGGGCAACGGAGCCGGTGCTGTCGTGGCGCAGCCGAACGGCGATGACATGGCCAGTGACCGTGACCTGGCCGTCGGCGATCACCTCGGCATCGACGATGACCTTGCGTTCCCCCACCTCGACCGGCCAGGCCCGAAGCGTGAGCGGGCCACCCATGGGGGTCGGAGCCTTGAAGCTCACCTGCAGCAGGCCCGTGACATAGCGCAGCACCGGCTCGCTGCCGACCTCTCGGTCATCCGCGGCATACCGGGCGGCGGCTGCCGTGCCGACCGCGTGGCAGTCGATGAGCGACGCGAGCAGCCCGCCATAGACGACGCCGGTGATGGCGGTGTGAAACGGCTTCGGCTGGAAGGTCGCCGTGCCCTCGGTGCCGTCCCAGAAGGTCCGGATGTGCAGGCCGTCGTCGTTGAGCCGGCCACAGCCGTAACAGACCGCAACGTCCGGTGGGTAGGAGTCCTGGACCGCGACGGGTGTTACGGGCGCATCAGGCGTCGACGCACGAGTCATGGGGACACGCTAGCCGCGCGAGCGGCATACGGTGAGGGCATGAGCCGTCCCGTCGGAAACCCGGCACTTGCGCCCTTCGGCACCACGATCTTCGCCACGATGTCAGCGCTCGCGCTGCGACACGGGGCGATCAACCTCGGCCAGGGCTTCCCCGACTCCGACGGCCCACAGGAGGTGCTCGATGCCGCGGTGGCGGCCATCCGCGGGGGCCGCAACCAATACCCGCCGGGACCGGGGACGCCCGAACTGCTCACCGCGATCGCGGCGCACCAACGGCGCTTCTACGGCATCGAGTTGGACCCCTCGCGGGAGATTCTCGTGACGGTCGGGGCGACCGAGGCGATCGCCGCGACGATCCTCGCGCTCGTGCAGCCCGGTGACGAGGTGGTCACCTTCGAGCCCTACTACGACTCGTATGCCGCGTCGATCGCCCTCGCCGGCGGGGTGCGGCGGACGTCGGTGCTGCGCTTCCCCGACTTCGCGGTTGACGAGGCGTCGTTGCGCGCGGCGTTCTCGGCACGCACGCGGATGGTGCTACTCAACACCCCGCACAACCCGACGGGGAAGGTCTTCACCCGCGCCGAGCTCGACCTTGTGTGTGCCCTCGCGCGTGAACACGACGCGTGGGTGGTGACCGACGAGGTCTACGAGCACCTCATCTTCGACGGCGTCGAGCACATCGCGGTGTCGACGCTGCCGGGGATGTGGGATCGGACGCTCACCATCTCGTCGGCAGGCAAGACCTTCTCGACGACCGGGTGGAAGGTCGGGTGGGTGTCCGGGCCGGCCGAGGCGGTGGCCGCCGTGCGCGCGGTCAAACAGTTCCTCACCTACGTCGGGTCCGGGCCGTTCCAGCCCGCCGTCGCCACCGGGCTCGGTCTGCCCGACGAGGTGTATGCCGGTCTCGCCGGCTCCCTGGCGCGCAAGCGCGACATCCTGTGCAACGGGTTGGCTGCTGCCGGACTGCCCGTGTCGCGGCCGGCCGGGACCTACTTCGTCGTGGCTGATGCTGCGGCGTTGGGCGCCACCGATGCGTTGGAGTTCTGTCACTGGCTGCCCGAAGCCGCCGGGGTGGTCGGGGTGCCGGTAT
>Ga0208197_1000391_pt1 | contig 57874 bp, 45 predicted proteins | sample AD_JPNNA4_MetaG_FD_184444 | JGI IMG/M metagenome (GOLD analysis project Ga0208197, IMG submission 184444) | Active sludge microbial communities of municipal wastewater-treating anaerobic digesters from Japan - AD_JPNNA4_MetaG (SPAdes) (version 2) | ecosystem: Engineered > Bioreactor > Anaerobic...
TGGGCGGTGAGTTTGACCAGTTTCTTCATGGATATTTCCAGTGAGATGGTCATCAACATCTTGCCGCTGTTTTTGTCGAACGTGTTGGGCGTCAAAACCAACATCATCGGCTTGATCGAGGGCATCGCCGAGGCGACAAGCAGCCTCCTCAAGATGTTCTCCGGTTGGCTCTCGGATCGGTTGGGCACGCGCAAGTGGCTGGCGGTGGCCGGATATGGGATTTCGGCGCTTGCCAAACCGTTCTTTTACATTGCCGATACCTGGGGCCTGGTGGCCGGTGTGCGCTGGGCCGACCGGGTGGGCAAGGGGGTGCGCACCGCACCGCGCGACGCGCTCGTCGCCGACAGTATTGATGAGAAGCAGCGTGGACTGGCCTTTGGGTTTCACCGCGCCGCCGACACCGCCGGTGCCGTGTTAGGTTTGATGATCGCGTTGCTGGTTGTGTGGCTTGCGCAGCAAAACACAGGCGTTCTAACCCGTGCGACGTTTCAAACGGTCGTGCTGGTCAGTTTGATTCCGGCAGTGCTGGCGGTCATCGCGCTTGCCGTCGGCACCCAAGAGGTGGCTGTGACCAGGACGCAGTCACCGCCGCGCATTATGTTCCGGGGTTTGGGTAAACGTTTTCTGGTTTTTATGCTCATTGTCGGTCTCTTTGACATCGGCAATTCATCGGATGCTTTTCTCGTGCTGCGCGCACAGGAACGTGGGCTGAGCGTCATCGGCATTTTGGGGATGTTGATCACCTTCAATCTGGTTTATACCCTGGTCAGCACGCCGGCCGGTGCGATCTCCGACAAAATCGGGCGGCGGCGCGTCATCATCGGCGGCTGGCTGGTCTACGCGGCGATTTATTTGGGCTTTGCCGTTGCCGGGACGGGCTGGCACGTGTGGGTGCTGTACGCAATCTACGGCATCTACTACGGTCTGGCTTTTGGCACGACGAAAGCGATGGTCGCCGACCTGGTGCCGGAAGCACTACGGGGCACAGCTTATGGGACGTACAATGCGATTTTGGGCGTCCTGGATTTTCCGGCGTCTTTGATTGCCGGCGTATTGTGGCAAGGGGTGGGACGCTGGGGCGGCTTCGGCCCGGCGTCGCCGTTCTTCTTTGGGGCGGCCACGGCGCTGACGGCTGCGGTGTTGATGATGCTGTGGCAGCCGACGGCGGTAAATGAGACGACTAACGCCTCACATTAGAGGGGCAGAGAGCATAGAGAACTTTCGGTGACACTTAAGTCGAGCCGCAACAGATGACGATTGAGCACTCGGCGCTCAGGGTTCGGGCGGCAGGGTGATCTCGGTGTTCTGCACGCGTGGGTGCGGGATTTCGACACTGATCAACAATCCGCCGGAAGGACGGTTCTGCAATTTTAATTTTCCACCGAGCAGCGCCACGCGCTCACTGATGCCGAGTAGCCCATAATGACTGTTCGCAGCCAACGCCGCGAGATCGGCATCTTCGGCCAGGCCGATGCCGTTGTCGCTGATGGTGATCTCCAAGGTGCGCGGTGAAGTGTGCCGCAGGCTGAGGGTGGCCTGGGTGGCCAGGGCATGTTGCTGGATGTTGTTTAACCCTTCTTGGATGATGCGGAAGACGGAAAGTTCGGTAGCTTCGGGAAGCCGCCCCAGATCGGGAGCGATATCCAACGTCAACTCGATGCCGTACCGTTCGGCCCACTGTTGCGCATGAGAACGGATGGCGGCGCCCAACCCCAGACTATCAAGGGCCGGCGGACGGAGGTTGTTACAAATGCGGCGCAGGTCGCCGATGAGACGGCGCACATCCTCTTGGATGAGGCTTAGACCGGCAGCCAGATCGTCCGGAACGTTGTGTCCGGTGAGCATTTCCTCGATCTGATAGCCGATGCCCAGCAAATCCTGAATGGCCTGATCGTGCAACTCGCGCGCCAGGTGTTTGCGCTCATCCTCGCGTTCCAACAACAGCCGACGTTGGGCGTCCTGTAATGCGGCATTGGCTTTGTTGAGCGCGGCGACCTGCCGTGAAAGCTGATCGAGCAATTGACGGTTAAGGGTATCTTGCGCCGCCAGGTCACGCTGGAGGAGCACCTGATTTTGGCGCAATGTTTCGGCCTGTTCGCGTGCGCGGTAGTAGCTGTCGAGTGCCCAGATCAACGGCGTGACCTGTTCGGGCGGTGGTGTGCCGACCATGAGGGCGACGATTTCTTCCTGGGTGGTTTCGTCGGTGCGCCGCTCGGCAACTTTGCGTCCTTTGTTCAACACGATGAGGCGGTCGGTGGCGGCGAAGAGATCGCCGAGGTTGTCGCTGCAGATCATGACCGCGCAGCCGCGCGCTTTCCAGCGTTCGACCAGCGCAAACAGCCGTTTCTGCAAAGCAAACCCCAATCCCACCAACGGCCCATCAATGATCATCAACCGCGAGGGAACCACCAGCGCGCGGGCAATTGCCACGATCTGGCGCTCCTCGCTGGAAAGGTTGGCGGCTTTTTCGTGTAAGGAGTGAAAGTGCACACCCAGGTCATCCATAATGCTCTGGGTACGTGCATCCATTATTTTGCGGTCGGCCCAGCGCATGTTTCGTTTCCACAACCCGCCGGTGACCTCGCGCCCCAGGAAAACGTTGGCCGTGATGTCGAGCTGATTCACCAGTTCCGGCTTTTGGTGAATCATCTCGATGCCCATCTCTCGCGCTATATACGGGCGCAATCCATTGTAACGGCGCCCGTCAAAATAAAGATCGCCGCCGGTCGGCTCGAACAACCCGGCGACGATCTTTGCCAGCACCGATTTGCCTGCCCCGCTGCTACCGGCCACACCGACGACTTCGCCGGGCATAATATCCAGGCTTACACCTTCCAACGCCCACAAATCGCTGAAGGCTCTGGATACATTGATGACCCTGAGCAATGGATCCATTTGTGGTATCGGCTGCGCAACGGCTCAATGTGCGGATATGCACTAACGGTTCTTCTTGAAGTAAACGTCGGTGTACACGGCCATGATCAACACAATGCCTTTCACCACATATTGCCAGGCAGCCTGGACGTTCAACATTTGCAAGCCGTTGGTGAGGCTGGCCATGATCATCGAACCGATAATCATCCCGAAGACAGTCCCTTCACCCCCTAGCGTGGATGTGCCACCCAGGATACAACTGGCGATGGCGTCCAGTTCATAGCCCCCGCCGGCAGCGATCGTGCCGTACCCGACATACGACGCCAACACCACGCCGGCCACACCGCACAGAAATCCCATCAGCACGAAAATGCCGAAGATGTTCTTGTTGATGTTGACACCGGAGAGCCGCGCCGCCTCGCGGTTGCCGCCGATGGCATACGCATAGCGCCCGAAGCGGGTGTTGTTCGAGACGTAAGCCATCACGACGACGGTGACCGCCAGCAACAGCACCGGAATCTGCACGCCGTTGTAGAAGTTGACGATAGCGACATAGGCCACGACGAGGATTGCATAAAAGGTGGTCTTGAAGATATCGGTGCGCAGAGGGGCCAACTCGAAGCCATAGCGTCGCTTCTTCTGGCGGCTACTGAGCATGGTGTAAAACAATAAGGCGACAACCCCGGCAGCTGCAATCCAGCCGATGATGGGGAGCAAATACCCCTGCGCAACCCAGGATAATTGAGGTTGGTTGGCCGGGATTGTTTTCCCCTGGGTTACCAGCAAGATGCCGCCATTGAGGATCCACTGCACACCCAGGGTCACAATGAAAGAGGGGACGCTTAGATAAGAAATCACATAACCCTGGAGCACCCCGACGAGTAAACCTACGCCGAGGCCGATGAGGATGGATAGGGCGGTCGTCATAGCCTCATGACCGGGAAAAACTCTGGTCCAGATGTTGGCCTGAAAGGCTGCCACGACGACAGACACAAAACCGGCCAGTTTGCCCACCGACAGGTCAATGTTGCCGGTGACGATGACCAACACCATCCCGCAGGCCAGGAACGACGTGACCGTCATCTGCCGGAACAGGTTGGAAAAGTTCTGCGGTGACAGATACAACCCACCGGTTAGCATAGAGAAGAGAATCCAGATGAAAATCAAGGCCACGATGATAGCATACGTCTGGATATTGGCGCGGAACTGTTTGGTCAGAGTGGATACTGCATTTTGTAGTGAACCGTTTTTGGAAACTGTGTTCATAAGATCACCTTTTTCGTGCAGGATTTTGGTTTCAGGCGATGCCGGTGGCTAACGCCATGATTTTCTCTTGGGTTGCTTCGGTGATGTCCAGGGTACCGGCGGAGCGTCCCTCGTGCATAACCATCACCCGGTCGCTCATCCCCAGAACCTCTTCCAGGTCGCTGGAAATCATGATGATGGCAATCCCTTGCGCCGTGAGATCATTCATCAGTTTGTAAATCTCGTACTTGGCGCCTACATCAATCCCCCGTGTCGGATCGTCCATAATGAGAACTTTGGGGTTGGACATAAGCCATTTGGCGATGACGGTCTTTTGTTGGTTGCCACCCGACAAGGTATTGCACAACACTTGCAGGTTCGGCGCTTTGATGGCCAGATTTTGGGCAAATTGCCGGCTGGCTTTCAGTTCGGCATTGTCGTCAATTCTAAAAAACTTTGCAAATTGATCGAGGTTGGGTAAGGAGATGTTCCTGAGAATCGGTTGGATCAACACCAGCCCGTGGCGTTTGCGGTCTTCGGGAACCAGGCCGAGGCCTTGCTCCATCGCCTCGCGGGAGCTTTTGATGTGGATGGGACGGCCCTCCAGCTTCACGGTGCCGCGGGTCACTTTTCCATACTCGCCGAAAAGGGTCATTGCTAACTCGGTACGCCCAGATCCCATCAAACCGGCAATGCCGAGCACTTCCCCCCGGCGCAGGCTGAAGGTAACGCCTTTGAGTACTTCGCGGGAGGCTTCTTCGGGATCGTGAGCGTGCAGGTCTTCGACTTCAAGGATGACTTCGCCGGGATGACGATCGGCTTCGGGGAAACGCTCGGTCATCTCACGTCCCACCATGTAACTGACAAGTTTCTCAAGGCTCAAATCCTGGGTGGGCTGGGTGGTGATCACGCGCCCATCGCGCAAAACTGTGACTCGGTCGGTGATTTCAAAGAATTCGGAGAGCTTATGCGTGATATAGATGCAGGTGACGCCATGCTCCTTGAGCGTGCGCAAGATCTCCATCAACTGCTGGATTTCGGCCTCGGCCAGGGCGCTTGTCGGTTCGTCGAGGATCAACAGCCGTGCGTTTTCGGAGAGCGCCTTGGCAATCTCGGTCATCTGCATTTTACCGACGCCTAGATTTTTGACCAGGGCCTGCGGTGGGATATCGAGCTTGTACTTGTTCAACAGTTGTTGCGTATCGGCATACAGCTTATCCCAATTGATGCTCCCGTTCTCCATCGGCTCTTTGCCCAGAAAGATGTTCTCACCGACGGTCATACTTGGCACCAGGGTCAACTCTTGGTAAACGATGGCGATGCCGGCTTCGATGGCCTGGCGGATGGCACTCTCTTGAAACCGCAATTCCTTGCCCTCGAAGAAAACCTGTCCTTCGTAGGACCCCCATGGGTAAACGCCGGACAGAATTTTCATCAAGGTGGACTTGCCCGCGCCGTTTTCGCCACAAATGCCGTGGATTTCGCCGCGCCGGATTTTGAGGGAAACGTTGCGTAGTGCGGTCACGCCGGGAAATTGTTTGGTGACGTTACGAAACTCAAGGATGGTGTCATCGTCAACCGGGTCTGGCGTGTTTGTGGCGTCGTTGGGGATGGCCTCCATCACGGTGTTGTCCTCACTCATATATGTCCCTCACTACAAAATTATTTGGGATAGCCTTCGCTTTTTTGTTAGAAGTGTGCCTCCTCATAGCAAGCGTTATACCTGACTATAAGGAGGCACGCGCGTCTACATACCGATCATCTGAATTGGCGTGTTAATTAGGGCCGCGGCGGGCGCTGGTCTTCGGGAATGTCGCGGTAAACGTCTTCATATTTCTGGAAGCCGCTCTTCACGACGAGTTCGTAGACATTGTCCTTGTTGACCTGATACACGGGCAAGAACTTGCACGGTACCTGACCCTGCTTGGAGGGATCGTTGGTGAGTTCGGCCAGGGTGTACATCTGCAGGTCAGCCTTCTCGCCCTTGATCAGCTTGTCGGCCAGATCTACGGCCAACGGCGAAAGATCGCGGATGTCCTTGAGGATCGAAACGGTCAGCTCGCCCTTGACGATGCTGTTGCAGCCATCGGCGGTCGCGTCCTGGCCCGAAATCGGGACCACGCCGGCCAGCTTCTGGGCCTTCAAAGCCTGGAGCGCGCCCAGGGCCGTACCGTCGTTGGAGGCAACCACGGCATCAATGTCGTTGTTCTGCGCCGTGAGGATGTTCTCCATAATCTTCAGGGCGTTCGCCGGATCCCAGTTGTCCACCCACTGATCGGCGACGATTTCGATCTTGCCTGCCTCAACATACGGATTCAAGATCTCGTCCTGCCCCTGGCGGAACAGGATCGCGTTGTTGTCGGTGGGGCTACCGCCCAGTTTGACAACGCGCGCCTTGCCCTTGGCCGCAACGTCCCAATTGTCAATGTCGAGGGCCTTCATCACGCCCAACGCCTGCTGGCGACCGACCTCGACGTTGTTGAAGGAGACGTAAGCGGCAATGTTGGTGGACTTGATCAGGCGGTCGTAGGCGATAACGATGACGCCCTTCTTGGCGGCCTTGTCAACCGCCGTGACGGCGGCATCGCCGTCCTCGGCCACGATGATGATGGCCTTGACGCCCTGCGCCACCATGTTGTCAATCTGGTCGTTCTGCAGCTTGACATCGTGGCTGGCTTCCTGGGAGATGACCTCATAGCCCTTCTCCTCAAGGAGCTTGCGCATCAAGATCTCTTCGTTCTTCCAGCGCTCGGTGGCGAAGTCGGAGAATGACAGACCGACCTTGATCTTCTTGCCGCCGCCTTGGCAGCCGCTCAGCACCATCGCGACGACGAGCATAATTATAAAGAACCGGGAAACTGTGCGAGACATTTCTGTAACCTCCTGAGTTTTGTGTGTTTTGAATGTTTCAAAAATGGGATTGGGTAATACTGATGATGCGTCTATCTGGGAATTTTGACCTCCTTTGCTCTATTGTGATATGGCACACGGCGCCTTAAAATGTGGAACGCGCGCGTATGTTTCCCAAAAAAACACATCCATTTTACAGTCTGTCAGTTGACTTTCAATTGTCCTTTTCCCCTTTATTGTTAGAGGAACATCCCCTATGCCGGATTGGGGGATTTCCCCCTATCGCAAAGCCGGGTATAATAGCGCGTATGACGGTACGGGTTGTGTTAGCCGATGATCATACAATTGTGCGCGCCGGGATTCGCCATGCCCTGGAGGGACTCCCCGACCTTGAGGTGGTGGGGGAAGCCGGAAATGGCCCGGAACTGTTGACGCTACTGCGCAATCTGCGTCCTGACCTGGCGTTGATTGATGTCACCATGCCGCAGTTTGATCCTATCGCCACGGTACGGCGCATTTGCACGGAATATCCCGAACTCAAAGTCCTGATCATCAGTGCCTACGATGATGCCGTTTACGTGCGCGGCCTGCTCACCGCCGGCGCGCACGGCTACCATCTCAAAGATCAACCACTGCGGGATCTGGCGTTGGCCGTCGAGCGGGTGCTTCAGGGCGAGCGGTGGATTTCCAGTCCCTTGCTTGACAAGCTCGTGGCCGACGTTCCGGCAGCGGCATCCGACCAAAAGTTAAGCGCGCGCCAGCGGGACATCCTGGAACTCTTGCGGCAAGGGTATTCTAATCAGGACATCGCTTCGGCTTTGGGATTGAGTGCCAAGACGATCGAAAATCACCTGACGCGCCTGTACCGACAGCTTGGGGTAACGAATCGCCTGGAGGCCCTGGCTTACATTATGCAGCGGCCAGAATGTCTTTCACTCTCCGGCGCCGAGGCTGTGCGCAACTGTGACGCGCCGGTCGTCGCTACGCCGTACATCAACCTGCTACTGGTGGATGATAACCCCCGCTATCGGAATCGCCTGCGCCAGATGGTGGCCCATGCCCATCCGCAGGCGACCATCTACGAGGCCGAGGGCAATCGCACCGTCATGCAGCTTATCCGGCGTGTGACCATTCACCTGGCGTTAATTGACGTCGTCTTGGGGGATGAAAACGGCATTCAATGCGCGCGTAACGTGCGCGAAGTTTCTCCAATTACCCGCGTCGTGCTTATCAGCGCCTATCCCGATGTGGAATTCCATCGCAGTGGGATGGAAGCGGGCGCGTGTGCCTTTTTGGATAAGAAGAACCTCGATATTCCTACCCTGCGCCAAATCATCAGTGATGTGATCGCCGGTTAAATCTATGGTTGGTATCCTCGCAGTACCAACGGCAGGTAGATGTGGCGCTGTTTAACCTGTGTGTAAAGATGGTCAGCGTCACCAAAGGCATTAGGGGCACTGATGACGACGTAATTATGCAAAATACCTGGGGTATTTTGCGTAACCGTTGTGGTCAGGACGATGCTTCCGGCAGCTCCTCTGTCCAGTGTTGCCATTTCCCATACCCATTGTTGCCCGTTGATGCGTGTGGGCGCAGGATGGGCACTGCTGACAGCCACGCCTGTGGGCAGGACATCGGTGAGGACGACGCCGTTCACCAGTGTAGCGGCTTTATTTTCGTAGGTCAGGGTATAGATGAGCGGGTCGCCAGGATAGACTGTTTCGACATTGCTGGTTTTTTCTACTTTGAGGATTGTGCCCTCACTGATGACGTGAGTGGGCCACAGCGACTGCGCGGAAGTATGGGAGGGGGCGATGAGCAGGGCTGTATTTGTAATCGTGCCAATTGTTGATGGCCCTTTGACCAGGACAGTCGCTTCCCACGAGTCCCCCGGTGTCAGGTTGTCCACTACCCACTTGAGAAGTGGCGGCGTCGTTAGCATAGGGGGGACGGAGGCACTCACTAATGTCACGCCTGTGGGGAGGATATCGAAGATCTCAATGTTGTGATAAGCCACAGGGCCGCTGTTGATACAATATAGCGTGTATTCCAGCTCATCATTGAGCAACACAGCAACATCGCCATCCTTGATCAACTGCAAATGGTTGGTTGCCGGTACCGTCGTGATTAAGAGGGAATCTGTGGTCGGTGTGATGCCGTCGGCGGTGACGATCGCTTGATTGCGCAATGCAGCATAACCGGGGAGGAGGCGCACCTGTATGTTGACATTGATGGGTGCTGTGTCAGGGCCGACTGAAGGGGCCGTAAACACCAGGATGCCATCTGAATAGACGGCGGGAGCAGGTGATGCAGAGAGGTATTGTACGCCGGCTGGTAGAAAATCATACAATTGCACATTGAAGGCTTGTGCACCGGGTGTCGTGTTTGAGTAACTGAGGGTGTAGTTTACGATGTCACCGGGTTGCGGTGCCGCTTGATCAGCGGTTTTATCGAGTGCCAATATAGGGTTGCCAATTGGGCTTTGGAAGGTCAATGGTTTGAAGACAATGCTCCCGGCCGCAGAAGTCTGTGGCAAGGTTAGGCAGATGATGAGTAATACCCCCACCATAGCAAAGCTGAACATTGCAATTTGTTTAGGCATAGCCTGGCCGTTCTTTTGATTTTCTGACATTTTGACCTCCTCAGAAATTGAATGATATTATGGTTAATGGGTGGGCATCTTATGCGCCAGGTAGTGCCGCAGCGCTACGCTGCGCGTGGTTGCCATCACGGCGCAAGCTGTGGCAATGGGGACGATCACCTCTGTGGGGAATTGATCTAGAAAACTTTGGGGGGCCAACTGTCCGTTAAACAGCGAGGTCGCCGCTTGCAATAACCGCTTGCAGTTTTCCATTCCCAGGCGTTGGTAGATAAACAACGATAGGGGGGATTTGTTCATATCAAAGCTCGATTTGCCGGCACGCCCGTACATCAGCAGGCGGAAGATCGGTGAACTATCCTCACCCGGGCTGTGAGACACAGGAAAGGGGAGGAAGTCCTCGAGCAAATGGTCTTGCCCTTCAGATTCAATATCACCCATAAAGAGCGCCATCGGCGCATCCCCGCCACTCAATTCGGCCAGGGCTTCGAGTATAGCAACCGTGAGCAGTTTGATTGCCAGATAGTCGCGCGCCGTGTAAACGTTTTGGTGGGCCAACCGTACCATCTCGTCGAATTCTGCCACGGGGGGAACATCCCGGTAGCGGTTGAAAATGACCTTAGGGTTGAGCGTGTTGAGAAAGTTGGCCATTTTCTGCAACGCCTGCCGGTAGTTGCGGATGGTGTAGATGCCCTTGAGCCTCAGGGAAGGGTTCATCTCCGGCAGCAATTTCCAGGTCCCGTCCAGAAAGAGCGCCGTGTCCTTCTCGGCAAAGCTGGCGACATCATGATTGGAGAGGATGACGGCCACTTCGACTGCCCGTGCGATTTCCTCGGTGTCCATGCCAAAGCCGTGCCGGGCATTGATGGCGGTAAGCCGGCGCTCCAACACATCGGCAGGGCTTTCGCCCTGCGCACTGAGTCCTCGAAAAGGGATGGTGGCTTCAATACACGCTGTCGCTTTGAGCAAATCTTTGGCGCTGACGATACCCTCAAGGCTGACATTCATCGTCAAGGCGCTCAGAAACTCGTTTTGCCCCTGAACCGGCGATAACGGTTGTCCGGGTTCAAAGGCAAAGACCTCCAGCGTGCGCGCAAAAGCGGCATCGGTGGGATCGGCATGGGCCACGAGGAACAGTCGCCCCTCTTTTTCGCGTAGATAAGGCGCGATAAGCGCGTGGACTTCGGGGGTGAGCCCCTCGTCTACTTGATAATAGACAATATCGTGGTACAGCGCGGCAAGTGCTTGAATAGGGTCGAAAGTCTCGAAGAGAGTGAAGATATGCTCCGGTGTGTGGAAATAGCGACCTTGCATAGTCATGGCTTTGTGAACCATAATTGCCAGGCCTTCGAGCTTGAGCAGGGGGATATCGGCGTGGAGTCCTTCCAGGGCGGCCTTGAAGAGTTTGATGGTTTTTTGAATTGTTCCGGCTCCCATTTTTTATCCTCATCGAGCGTTGACATCCGATACGGACCTCCCCTCTATTTTACACTAATTCAGCCTAAAATGCACGAAGATATGGCAACAAAAGCGTTTCAGCATGGGATCAATTTGCGAAAATCCGGGCCGATTTCTGCGCTTATCTTCCGAAGGTGCATTTTAACCTGAGGAGAAAGTCAGATAAACCTCTGATCATAGCCAGCTGAAGTCACTGTAACGAGAATGATAAAGCCATGCCTGCCGGGGTGAGATTGCCCCCTGTCTTAACTGCGGTATACTATGGATTTGACGTCCGCGACCACAGCAAGCAGAGAGAGGGCAATGAAAGCTGCAATTGTAGAAGAGGCGCGAAACCGCGTGGTGTGGGAATTCAAGAGTGGGTTGCTAGGGATTGAGCTGGCACTGTTCCTTTGCGGGATAGGCGCGGCCACGTTTATTGTCCTGACGCCCAGTCCGTTGCGTTGGCCTGTTGCGGGTATTTTGATGGCGCTCATCCTCATCATCGGTGTATTCCTGGCGTTGCTGATCCCGATGGCCGAACGCGGTGAGTTGGAACGCACGCTGGACGGCGGCAACATTTCCCGTACCCGCAGATGGTTTTTCTTTGGCAAGCGCTTGATGTGGGCCGTGCCGCTGGAAGCGATCGCCGGATTTCGCCTTGAGGACTGCGTTTTTGAAGAAGTAGATAAGCAGACGTACCGGCTGGCGCGGCTGATGGCTGTACTGCCGGATGCTGATCCCGTGCCGTTAACGGATTGGTTCGACCCGCAGTTTGTGCTTACCCTGGGGGAGTCGCTGGCAAAGGCGGCGCGTTTGACCTTCGAGGCGGAATGAGTGTCATCCAGAGGCAAACTTTACCGTTTGGAGGGCATCGTCCTTAGCCGCCGCGACCACGGCGAGGCCGACCGCGTGGTCAAGCTGTTGACCGCCGAGGGCAGTGTAGATTTGCTGGCGAAGGGCATCCGCAAACCGCGCTCACGCAAGGCCGGACATCTGGAGCTTTTTTCCAAAACCCAGGTGCTGGTGTCGCGGGTTAACGGCTCGTGGGACATCATCAGCCAGGCCGAGGCGCTCCAGGTGCGCTCCCGGCTCCAGGAAGATTTTCGCCTGGGCACGTATGCCCGCTATGTAGCCGAGTTGGCGATCCGCTTCTTTGAAGGCGAGGCCGATCCGCAACTTTACATTTTGATTGATGAGGTCTTCTCGCGTTTGGAGGGAGGCGCGGAACCGGCGTTGTTGACGCGCTGGTATGAACAGCAATTGCTGATCCTGGCGGGTTTCCGTCCGGAGTGGAGCACATGTGTAGGCGAACGGAACGGCATCTTGTGTCGCACACCCTTGCGTCCCCGTCCTGATGATCAGTATCCCTACGGCCTTGATATGGAACGCGGCGGCGCAGTCTGTCACGAGTGCCTGGCCTCGGATGTGGGGCAACTTGCCGTGCGTCCGCTCTCACCGAGCGCGCTCTCGTGGCTCCAGACACTCCAGCGTCGGAACTTCGACGAGGTGGCCCGGTTCACCCTATCGGAGCGCACGGCTAGAGAACTGGCGCAGGTGATGGAACAGTACATCGCCTATCATCTGGAGCGCCGTCCGGCGATGTTGCGGGTGTTGCACGGTTAGGGATGAGGGATTGGGGATTGGAGGGAGGAGGATTGATGATGAATATAGAACCGTTTTTTGCACCGGAGTACTATATCACCGAAGAGTTTACCATTCGCAGCTACAGGCCCGGGGATGGGCCATTGCTGGCCGAAGCGGTCAACGCTTCTTATGAGCACCTCAAGCGTTTTATGCCATGGGCCAAGCCGCACACCGAGGACATCGAAGCCGAAAACACCGTCCGCCGTTGGCGCGGGGAGTACCTGCTGGCGACAAACTTCACCCTGGGTATTTTCGCGCCCGACGGCAAGCGATTGTTGGGCAGCTCCGGCTTTCACCTGCGGGAAGGCAACCTGGACAACTGCGCCGCCGAAATCGGCATGTGGATTCGCGCCGACGCTGCCCACAAGGGACTAGGCCCGCGCGTGCTGCGCGCGATCCTCACGTGGGGGTTTACCGAGTGGCCCTGGGAACGCCTCACCTGGCGCTGCAACGAGGAAAACATCGCCAGCCGCCGCACCGCCGAAAGGGCCGGCATGCAATTTGAAGGTCGCTTCCGTGCTGTTACCCGCCTGCCCGACGGCACCCGCGAGACGACCCTGCTTTTTGCTGCGCTAAAAGGGGAGTGGGGGCAATTGAAGACCGGCTGATTGAGGATTGGTTGATGAAGATTGGTTGATTCGCTGATTCGTTGATTCTTTCATTCGCCATTTGCCATTCGCCATTTGCCATTTGCCATTTGCCATTTGCCATTTGAACAGGAGGTCACCAATGGACGTTTTCGAAGCGATTCGCACCCGGCGCAGTGTGCGCCAGTTCACGGGGGAGGCGATCCCGCGTGAAGATTTGGAGAAAATCGTAGATGCCGGCCGGCTTGCCGCGACCGGCAGTAACCGGCAGCCATGGGAATTCATCGTCATCACCGACCGTGCGATGATCGAACAGTTGAAGACGGCGGCCCAATGGATGGAGAAGGCTGCCGCGATTATTGCTGTGGTGATGGACCCGGAGTCCCGCTGGTGGGTGGAAGACGGCGCCGCCGCCGTGGAGAACATGCTCCTCGCCGCTACCGCGCTCGGCTACGGCTCGTGTTGGCTGGAAGGCTACACGCTGCGCTACGAAGATACTTTCAAGACGCTGCTCGGCATCCCGGCGGGGAAACGGTTGATGACGCTGGTGCCGATCGGCGTGCCGGTAGCGTGGCCCACCAAAGAGAAGAAGTCACTCGAAGAAATCATTCACTGGGAGCGATATTGATGCTGACATTTCAAGAAGTTCTTCTGCGTTTACAACGTTACTGGGCCGACCAGGGCGCGTTGCTCTGGTTGCCGTATAGCGAAAAGGTCGGCGCGGGTACGATGAATCCGGCGACCTTCCTCCGCGTGCTGGGGCCGGAACCCTGGAACGTGGTCTACATCGAGCCGTCGTACCGCCCCGACGACGGACGCTATGCCGAGAATCCCAACCGGATGCAGATGCATACTCAGTTGCAAGTCATCCTCAAGCCCGACCCCGGCGACCCACAAGAACGCTACCTCAAGAGTCTGGAAGCCATCGGCATCCGCCGCGAGGAGCATGACATCCGCTTCGTCGAGGACAACTGGGAAAGTCCGGCGCTCGGCGCGTGGGGCCTGGGGTGGGAAGTCTGGCTGGACGGGCAGGAGATCACCCAGTACACCTACTTCCAGCAGGCCGGCGGCATCAACCTGGAGATTCCCGCCGTTGAACTGACCTACGGCCTGGAACGCATCGTCATGTACCTGCAAAACGTGCGCTCGGTGTGGGATATTGCCTGGGACGAACACCACACCTACGGTGAAATCCTGAAGGATCAGGAAATAGACCATTGCCGTTACGAGTTTGAATACGCGGACGTGGCGCGTTTGCAGGCGATGTATGACCTGTTCGAGCAAGAGGCGTTGCTGAACCTCAAACACGGGCTGGTTGTGCCGGCGCTCGACTACATCCTGCGGTGCTCGCACACCTTCAACCTGCTTGACTCGCGCGGGACGGTCGGCGTCACCGAACGTGCCGTCTTCTTCAAGCGCATGCGCGATCTGGCGCGGCAGGTTGCCGAAGCCTACCTGGCGCAGCGTGACCGGGCCAGCTTCCCCTGGCAAAATCGCCCCGGTTTGACCTCGACGCCGACTTCCCCGGGCGCCCTGATGCACCTGCCTTTGCAGGATAAAGTATCTCCGGTTGCCGCGCCGGCTTCCGTCCCGGGGCGCGCGCCCTTCCTCTTTGAACTGGGCGTCGAAGAATTGCCTGCCGGGCACCTGAGCACCGCATTGGCGCAATGGCGTGAGCTGGTCCCCGCGGCTCTTGATGCGGCCAGACTGGAACACGGCGACGTCCACATCTGGGGGACGCCGCGCCGTCTGGTCGTTTATGTGGCGGATATGGCCCTCAAGCAGGCCGATGAGACCCTGGAAGTCAAAGGCCCGCCCGCCCGCGCCGCTTTTGACGCGGATGGCAAGCCGACGCGCGCCGCGGAGGGTTTTGCCCGCTCGAAAGGTGTGACCGTGGCGGATTTGCAGGTCCGCGAGACCGAAAGCGGCGCGTACATCTTCGCCACCCAACACATCCCCGGCCGTCCGGCCGCCGAAGTGCTGGCAGAACTGCTGCCCGACTGGATCGCCAAATTGCGTTTCCCACGCGCGATGCGTTGGAACGCAACCGGCGTCGCCTTTAGCCGACCCATTCGCTGGTTGCTGGCGCTTCTGGGGGAGGATGAGGTGTCCTTTACCTACGCGGGCTTGCAGAGCGGGCGCATTACCCGTGGGCCGCGGCCGGTAGGATCGCCGGAGGTGGCGCTTGCCGCAGCGACCGATTATCGGCCCACGCTGGCCTCGTATGGCGTCATCGTGGACCCTGAAGCGCGCGCAGCGGAGATTTTGCGTCAGGCGCGCGCCGTCGCCGCCGAAGTCGGCGGGCAGATTCCTGAGGACCCGGCTTTGCTGGAAGAAGTGACCAATCTGGTCGAAGTGCCGGTGGCATTGCTCGGTTCGTTCGAGAAACGCTATCTCACGCTGCCGCAAGATGTGCTTATCGCCGTCATGAAGAAGCATCAGCGTTATTTCCCCGTCCTTGATGCACGTGGGCGCATCATGGCGCACTTCATCGCCGTGCGCAACGGCGGCAAGGAGCACCTGGACATCGTGCGCCAGGGCAACGAGGACGTCATCCGCGCGCGTTACGCCGACGCGGAGTTCTTCTACAACCAGGACTGCCGTCGCCCACTGGCAGAGTACCGCGAGGGGCTGGCAAAGTTGACCTTCCAGGCGGATCTCGGTTCGATGTTGCAGAAATCCGAACGTCTGGAAAAACTTGCCCTGTGGGTGGGAGAGCAACTGCGCTTGTCTGCCGGGGATATGGCGACGCTGGCGCGTGCAGCCTATCTGGCGAAAGCCGACCTTGCCACCCATGTCGTCATCGAGATGACGAGCTTGCAGGGCATCATGGGCCGCGAGTATGCCAGACGCTCGGGAGAACCCCTGGCGGTCGCGCAGGCGATCTTTGAGCACTACCTGCCGCGCGCGGCGGGAGATCAGTTGCCGGAAAGCATGCCGGGCATCGCGCTGGCGCTGGCGGACCGTCTGGATAGTCTGGCGGGGCTGTTTGCTGTGGGCCTCGCGCCGACCGGATCGGCGGATCCTTACGGGCTGCGGCGTGCCGCGTCGGGCATTGTACAGATTTTGCTGGAGCGTCATTTGCCGTTTTCCACGCGTGCGGGGCTGGCCGAGGCAGCGCGCGCCCTGCCGGTGGAGGTGACACCGGAGAGCCTTAACGCCGCTTTGGACTTCATCATTGGGCGGCTGCAAGGAATGTTGCGTGAGGCCGGGCTGCCTTTCGATGTGGTCGAGGCGGCGCTGGCGGCGCGAGGTGAAAATCCCGTCCTGGCCCGCGAAGCGGCGGAGCAGCTCAGGGCCTGGGTTGCCCGAGACGATTGGAACGTATTGCTCGACAACTACGCGCGCTGCGTGCGCATCACCCGCGATCAGCCGCGCTTCGCCCTGCATCCCGAATGGCTGCGTGAACCTGCTGAGCGCGCGCTCTACACGGCGCTATGTCAGGCCGAGGCGGCCATCAGCCCTACAAGCGATGTGAACGCCTTCCTGACCGCCTTTACGCCGCTGGTGCCGTTTATCCAAAAATTCTTCGATGAAGTGCTGGTGATGGATAAGGACGCGGCGTTGCGGGAAGCACGGCTGGCACTGCTGCAACGCATTGTCGGATTGGCGGATGGGATTGTGGACTTGAGCAAGCTGGAGGGATTCTAATGTTAACACCCAAACCAACCCAAGGTGATACCACGTGGTTCGTCCACGACCGTTTTGGCATGTTCATCCACTGGGGGCTGTACGCGCTCCCCTCGCGCCACGAGTGGGTGCAATCTGTTGAGCAAATCCCCCCCGAGGAATATCGCAAGTACTTCGAGCGCTTCAACCCGACGCGGTACGACCCGCGTCAATGGGCGAGGGTGGCGCGCGAGGCCGGGATGAAGTATGTGGTGCTTACTTCCAAGCACCATGAGGGCTTCTGTCTGTGGGATTCGGCCTACACCGATTACAAGGTCACCAACACTCCCTACGGCAAAGATTTGATCGAGCCATTTGTGGAGGCGTTCCGTGCCGAAGGACTGCGCGTGGGCTTCTACTACTCGCTTCTCGATTGGCACCATCCCGATTTCCTGATTGACATTTTCCATCCGCTGCGCAATCGTCCCGACGTTGCGGAACTCAACGCAGGCCGCGATATGAAGCGCTATGCCGAGTACATGCGCAATCAGGTGCGCGAGTTGATCACGCGCTTTGACCCGGACATCCTGTGGTGTGACTTCTCCTATCCGAAAAGCGACTACCACGGTTTGCCGGGCAAGGGCCGTGACGATTGGGAGAGCGAGAAACTCTACGCTTTGATCCGCGAATTGAAACCGACCATCATCCTCAACAACCGGTTGGACCTGCCCGTGGCGGCGGACATCTACACGCCGGAGCAGGTGCAGCCGCTAGAATGGGTCAAGGTAGACGGCGAGCCGGTGGTGTGGGAAGCCTGCCACACCTTCAGCGGTTCGTGGGGGTATCACCGGGACGAAAGTAGCTGGAAAGACGCCGGGCAACTCATCCGCTTGCTGGTGAACACCGTCTCATGCGGCGGCAACCTGTTGATGAACGTCGGGCCGACCTCGTTGGGGACGTTCGATCCGCGCGCCCTGGATGCCCTGGCGGTCTACCGGGACTGGATGGCTTTGCACGGTGAGGCCATTTACGGCTGCACACAAAGCGAGTTCCCTACGCCGCAGGATTGTCGCTTGACCCAGAAAGACAACAAGGTCTATGTGCACATTTACGCCTGGCCGTTTAAGCATTTGCCGCTCAAAGGACTGGCGGGCAAGGTGAGCTACGCGCGTTTCCTGCACGATGGCAGTGAAGTGCCCCTTAAGCCAGAGGATTGGTCGGCAAGACAGTTGCAGATCGGCGAGGACGTCCTCGTGCTGGAACTGCCGGTCAAACAGCCGAATGTTGTCGTGCCGGTGATTGAGTTGACGTTGAAATGAAACCACGGGATTACACACGTCTGCTAAGCCAATTAAAGGCCGAATATGCCGCCCATGCTCCACGCTCGGCGACTCTCAACGAGCGGGCGCACAGGGTGCTGGTGGATGGCGGCAGCCATACTCTCCGCCTGATCGAGCCGTTCCCACCGCGCATTGTTGCGGCCCACGGCGCATGGCTGACCGATGAGGACGACCACGCGATTTTGGATTTCTGGCAGGGCCACCTTGCCAACATCCTGGGGCACAACCCGGAGATCATCACGACGGCGCTTTCCCAGGCATTTGCAGAAGGCTTTGGCCTGCAGACCGGCTTCGCCGACCGCCTGCAAATCGAGGTCGCCGAGCTGCTTTGCGCGCGCACCGGTGCGGAACTGGCACGCTTCACCACCAGCGGCACGCTGGCGACGATGTACGCGGTTTTGCTGGCGCGCGCCTTCACCGGACGCGATGGGGTGCTCAAGGTGGGCGGCGGCTGGCATGGCGGACATCCCTGGGCGCTCAAAGGCGTGGGGTTCCATGATGAGCAGGGCTATCAGCACATTGAGACGGCGGGCTTACCTTCCGCCGTCTGTGAGGAAGTGCTGGTCACGCGCTTCAACGATCCTGACATGCTCCGTGACCACTTCCGCCGCTACGGCGACCGTATTGCCTGTTTTATCGTCGAGCCGTTTATGGGTGCGGGTGGTTTTATGCCGGCGACACGTGAATATCTGTGCGCTGCCCGTGAACTCACCGCACACTACGGCGCCGTCTTGATCTTCGACGAGGTCATTGCCGGTTTTCGCTTCCGCGCAGGCGACACAGGGGCGCTCTACGGGATACAGCCCGATCTGGCGACTTTCGGCAAGATCATCGGCGGCGGAATGCCGGTGGCGGCGGTTGCCGGGCGCGCCGACATCATGAACCTGGCCGGGCGCGCCGGCGGACGGCGGGTCAAATTCTCCGGCGGAACGTATTCGGGACATCCGGCCTCCATGCTGGCGGCGAAAGTGATGTTGCGCTACTTGATCGAGCACGAAGCAGACATTTACCCGCGTCTGGCGGCATTGGGAGAGCAGACCCGGCGTATCCTTGAAGGCGCGTTCATCCGGGAGGGCATTTACGCACGCTGCACAGGCGACGGCAACGACGCACTTCCCGGCAGTTCAATCTTTATGCTACATTTCCCGTATGCCGAAGACCACCCGCTTGTTGCGCCGGACGATGTTTTCGATCCAGCGGTGTGTGATGTGGCGCTCAACGGGGACGTGTTGCAACTGGCACTGCTGCTGGAAAATGTCCATGTCACCCACGGCCACGGCGCGCTCTCCACGGCGCATACTGAAGCCGACCTGGCTTTTCTGGAAGCTGCCTGCCGAAACGTCGCCCGGCGGCTGAGGCAAAGTTAAAACCGGCAGATTAAAAAAATAATGAATGGAGCAGATTTCGTCACAAAATCTGCTCCATTTGTTAATTGCCTTGTAGACTTGAATCTGTTACAGATTCGGTGTATAACAACTCTATCTATACTAAAACCAGGAGGCCAGTTATGCGACTTGGAGCGCCCGTTTTTGTAGATGGAATGACCCCAGATCATTGGATTGTGGCCTTGAAACGCGAGCGGTACGGTGCAGCATATTGTCCCGTGACGGCAGATGCAGACCCGGCGACCGTGCGCGCCTATGCCAAAGCGGCAGAAAAAGCAGATATTGTGATTGCCGAAGTCGGCGTGTGGAACAATCCGTTGAGCGCCGACGCCATCACGCGCGCGGCAGCGTTGGAGAAATGCCAGATACAATTAGCCCTTGCCGACGAAATCGGCGCGCGCTGTTGTGTGAACATTGCCGGCTCACGGGGAGAGCCGTGGGATGGGCCGGACCCGGCCAACTTCACAGAGGAAACCTTCGAGATGATCGTGGAGACGGTGCGCACGATCATAGATGCGGTTCGACCTCAACGCACGTATTACACGTTGGAGCCTATGCCGTGGATGTACCCCGACAGTGCCGACAGTTACCTGCGGCTTATCGCGGCGATTGACCGTCCCCATTTCGCCGTCCACATAGATATGGTCAATGTCATCAACAGCCCGCAACGCTATTTCGACAACGCCGCGCTTATCCGCGAGTGGTTTGCCAAACTCGGCCCGTACATCCGCAGTTGTCACGCCAAAGACACCTTGCTCTCCACGAAGTTGACCACCCACCTTGACGAAGTCCGCCCTGGCCTGGGGTATCTGGACTACCGCACCCTGTTGCGCGAGTTAAGCAAACTTGATCCCGATACGCCGTTGATGATCGAGCACCTGCACGCCGAAGAAGATTACCGTCTGTCCGCTAAGTACATCCGTAGCGTGGCGGATGAGATCGGCGTGACTTTCCGTTAGCCCGGCTCTAAAGCGGCCGGACCGAAAGAGCAAAGCCCCCTTCGAGCTAGAATTCTAGCCCGAAGGCCCTGGCCTTTTTAGCTCGTGCTTTAGCTTCGAGATATGAGGCTCTATGACTCATTACACATTCTCTGAAAAGGAGCTTTTACCATGAAACTCGGTGTTTGTGCTGACCCCAACGCTGCGCCCGTGTTAGCTGCGGCGGGCTTTGAATTTCTGGAACTGCACGTCCAGAATCACCTGAAGACCACGGTCGAGGATGAAGCCGCTTTTCTACAGGAATTGGCGCGGATTCGGGCCTCGGCGTTGCCCTGTGTGGTGGCGAATTGCTTCCTCCCCGCGAATCTCAGGGTGACCGGTCCCGACATCAACCGCAACGCTCTGGCCGCCTATGCCGAGGTCGTTTTCGAGCGCGCGGCGCAGGCCGGTATAGATACGATTGTCTTTGGCTCCGGCGGTGCGCGGCGCGTCCCTGACGATTTCGAGCGCGGCATCGCCTGGCAGCAGCTCGTCGAATTCGGCGACCTGATCGGCCCCCTGGCGCAGCGGTACAACATCGTGGTGGTGGTCGAACCGCTGAACCAGCGTGAGTGCAACATTTTGACCGGCGTGGCGGAGTGTGGACGCTACGTGGAGGCCGTGGATCATCCCAATGTGCGCTTGCTGGTGGATGCCTATCACTGGCTTTTGGACGACAACGATGCCGACGCGATTGTGACCTATGGCCCGCTGCTGCACCACGTCCACATTGCCACGGCAACCTCGCGGCGCGCGCCCGGCATCGAAGCCTGCGACTTCACGCCTTTCTTCCGGGCACTCAAGGCGAGTGGTTACGAGGGGCGCATCTCCATCGAGGCAGGATGGCAGGATATGGCAGCGGAAGCACCCGTGGCGTTTACGACGCTTCGACAGTTGTTGCGCGAGGCGGGATGGTAGATGGGCAACAATGATTTCGGCTTCGCCCCTGGCCTTGGACCGCCGGGGGCACGCAAAACCTGAGAGGTAGTCTCCATATAGTGTCCGTGCTATCCGTGGTATCCGTGGTTGTATCCGTGGTGCTATCCGTGGTGCTATCCGTGGTGCTATCCGTGGTTGCATCCGTGGTTGCATCCGTGGTTACATCCGTGGTTGTATCCGTGGTTGTATCCGTGGTTACATCCGTGGTTGTATCCGTGGTTGCATCCGTGGTTACATCCGTGGTTGTATCCGTGGTTACATCCGTGGTTGTATCCGTGGTTGCATCCGTGGTTGCATCCGTGGTTACATCCGTGGTTGTATCCGTGGTTACATCCGTGGTTACATCCGTGGTTGTATCCGTGGTTGTATCCGTGGTTGTAGGGGAGAGTGGCAATGGACATCTGGAAGGTCATCAGCAGATCGGATCGTCGGCGCGCGCCGATGCGTAAGCCGAAGTGGCAACCGTGCCTTGCCGGCATACTCTTGACGCTGCTTGTGATCTTGAGGCTCGCGTGCCTGGTTGAGGCAGGGCGTACGGTGCGTGTGGGCGTCTATCAAAACAAGCCCAAAGTGTTCATGGATGAGCAAGGCCGGGCCTCAGGACTGTTTATTGATCTTCTGGAGGAAATCGCCGCCCTGGAAGGTTGGTCGCTGGTTTATGTCCCCTGCGAATGGTCGGACTGTTTGGCCGCGCTTGAAGCCGGGCAGATTGATTTGATGCCGGATGTTGCCTATTCCGTTGAACGCGATATCCTGTATGATTTTCACCACACACCGGTCGTCGAAAGCTGGTCGCAGGTGTATGCGCGACCGCGCACCACCATTTATCGGCTTCCTGACCTGGCGGGACAGCGTGTGGCCGTGCTGCGTGGCTCCATCCAACAAACGACCTTTGAGCAAATGATGCGCGGCTTTGGATTCGATGTCGAGATTGTTCCGACCACGTCATTGGAGGAAGCGTTTGAACTGGCGGCAAAAGGTGAGGTAGATGCAGCAATAGCCAACACCTTCTTCGGCGACTACTTTTACAAACAGTACGGCTTGCTCAAAACGGCGGTCGTGTTCAGCGCGGTCACCCTGCATTATGCAACCGCTGAAGGCCATAATGCGGACCTTTTGGAGGCCATTGATCGCCATTTGGAAACCTGGATGGCGACGCCGGGGTCGTTTTACTACAAGACACTGAGCCGTTGGACGGAACGGCCGGTTGCGTCTCCACTCCCCTCCTATTTGCGTTGGGGGGTGGTAATCACCGGCGTTTTGTTGCTTGTTGCGGTGGGGGTGATCTGGTTCTTACGCCATGAAGTACGCTTGCGTGCCTGGCGGCTGGTGCAAGCCGATGCGACGTTGCGAGAGAGCGAAGAACGCTTTCGCCTGGCCTTTCATACCAGCCCGGATGCTATCAACATCAACCGGATGGCAGATGGTCTATATGTGAATGTCAACGAAGGATTCACGACACTCACCGGCTACACCTCTGAGGATGTCATCGGCAAAAGTTCTCTGGACATACAAATCTGGTATGATCCTGCCGATCGGCAGAAGTTGCTGGAGGGGTTAAGAACGCGCGGCTACTATGAGAATCTGGAAGCGCGTTTCCGCTGCAAAAACGGTGATGTGCGTATCGGCTTGATGTCTGCCAGGGTCATCATGCTTCATGGAGTTCCGCACATTCTTTCTATCACCCGCGACATCACCGAGCGTAAGCAGGCCGAAGAGGCCCTGCGTGAGAGCGAGGCGCGCTATCGCAGTTTATTCAACAACAACCATGCCGTGATGCTGCTCATTGACCCCGATGGCGGCGCGATTGTGGATGCCAATCCGGCGGCGGAAAAATACTACGGATGGACGTGCGAAGAACTCCGGCAGAAAAAGATCAGCGACATCAACACCTTATCGCCGGAGGAAGTGCAGGCCGAAATGAACCTGGCGCGCAACCAGCAGCGTCATCAATTCTATTTCCGTCACCGCCGGGCTGATGGCACGATCCGCGACGTGGAGATGTTCAGTGGCCCGATTTCTATGAAAGGGCGCGCGTTGTTGTATTCGATTGTCCACGATATCACTGAACGTAAACAAGCCGAAGCCTTGCTCCGTGAAAATGAACAGCGACACCGTCGCTATGCCGGCCTGCTGTCAGAATTGATCGGCGGTGGGCAATTTTTCCAGGGAACGTTGGATGAGAATCTTCGACTCATTGCCCGGCTCTCTGCCCATGTGATGGGTACCGAAAGGACCAGTATTTGGGTTTACACGCAGGAATATACCGAAATCGAGTGTCGTTGCCTGTACACGTTGAGTACGAATGAGTACAGCGCAGGGGAGAAACTGCGTGCTGCTGAGTTCCCGACCTACACGGCCAGCCATAAGATTGGCAGTGTCGTCGCCGCCTACGACGTGCGCACCGATCCACGCACTTGCGAGATTCCTGCCGCTTATTACGATGCTTACGACATCCATTCACTCCTGGATGCGCCGATCTGGATGCGCGGGCGTTTGACGGCTCTGCTGAGCTTCGAACATGTCGGTGAAAAACGCCGTTGGCTGCCTGAGGAAGAACAACTGGCGTTGACGCTGGCAACGTATATTTCCTTTTGCCTTGAAGCGGATGAGCGTGTGCGAACGGAGGAAGCGCTGCAAAAGAGCGAAGAACGATTGCGTGTGGCGCTCACGGCGACCGAACAACTGCTGGCTCAGATTCAGGCGCAGGCCCGCCAGGTGCAGGACATCATAGACACCGTGCCCGAAGGCGTGTTGCTTTTGAGTGCGCGCGGTTGGGTCTTGCTGGCCAATCCGGTCGCCGAATCCCTGCTTGAGTCTTTGGGTGTTGATGTCAACACCCAGTTGACGCAGTTGGGCAACCGCCCCTTGTCCGAATTGCTCACCTCCCCGCCCCAGGGATTGCGCCATGAGGTCACGGTCGGTGACCGTTTCCTGGAGATCATTGCCCGGCCTGTGGCTAACGGCCCTGAACCGGAGCAATGGGTGTTGGTCATTCATGAGGCCACGCAGGAACGCGCCGTGCGTCAACAACTCGAACGTCAGGAACGTCTGGCCAGCCTCGGACAACTGGCAGCCGGCATCGCCCACGACTTCAATAACATCCTCGCGGGCATTGTCCTTTACAGTCAGATATCCCTGCGGATGCCCAGCCTGTCCCCTCAACTGCGCGAGCGTTTGACCGTCATTGTGGAACAGGCCCATCGGGCCGCCGACCTCATTGACCAGATCCTCGATTTTGGCCGCCGGGCCGTGCTGGATCGGCAACCCGTAGACCTGGCGGCCTTGTTGACCGAGCAGGTGAAACTCTGGGAACGCACATTGCCGGAGACGATTCGGATTACGCTGACGTATGGCTCAGAGGCTTACTTTGTCAAAGCCGATCAGACGCGGATGCAGCAGGTATTCATGAACCTGGTACTGAACGCACGGGACGCCATGCCCGAAGGCGGCGAATTGCGCATCAACCTGACGCGGTTGTACCTCGCCGATATGGAGCCGCCCGGCGAGTGGATACGTGTGGACGTGAGCGATACCGGCATGGGCATCCCTGAAGAAATCCTGCCGCACATTTACGATCCGTTCTTCACCACCAAAGAGCCGGGCAAGGGCAGTGGCATGGGATTGGCGCAGGTGTACGGGATTGTTATGTCGCATGATGGGCGGATTGACGTCAAAACCCAGGTCGGTGCGGGGACGACCTTCTCGATCTATTTGCCGGCGCTCCAGATCGAGCCTGTTGCACCGGCATCTGTGTCCGAAACTTTGTCTTTTGGCCACGGCGAGACGATTCTGGTGGTGGAAGATAATCCGACAACCCGTTCGGCCATTGTGGCTGCCCTGGAGATGTTGCAGTATCGTCCCCTGGAAGCGACGAACGGCAAAGAGGCGTTGGACATTGTGGCGCAACATCCCGGCGAAATTGCCCTGGTCTTGAGTGACCTGGTGATGCCGGAGATGAGCGGCAAGGCGTTGGCGGCGGCCTTGCGCCAACGTGCCTTGCCTGTGCCCCTTGTGGTCATGAGCGGGCATCCGTTGGAGAGGGAAGTGGATTCCCTGCGTGCATCCGGCGTTGTCGGTTGGGTACAGAAGCCCCCCGACCTGCAGGAACTCTCCGAGGTGCTGGCGCAGGCTTTGGCTGCGCCGCTTGCTCCTTAAGTTTGACAATCTTCTTAACTATGGTATCATCTCGACCGTCAACGGGGCGTAGCCCAGCTTGGCTAGGGCGCTACAATGGGGTTGTAGAGGTCGACGGTTCAAATCCGTCCGCCCCGACTAAGGATATGAGAAATGGCCGACTGATAAGTCGGCCATTTTTGTTATACCGCCCCGCGCTTCAACCTGTGGACCGTTTCAATTGTATTTACGGCCAATTGTCGTATAACTTGATCAACAGAGGTTTACAACTATGATGGTTGGCCCGCGACAATTTCTATTTAGAGGGATTTGGAACTGGGGATTAGGGATTGGGCAGTATCCCACAAACGTTCCAAACCCCTAATCCCCAATTCCGAATTCCTAATCACCATTTCTCAAGGAGGTTACAATGGACATTTATCGCGTAGAACCGGGAACACAGGTGAATTTGCAGGAATGGGATCCCGACGATAAATCTGCTTTTGAGGGCGGTAAGTCCGAGGGGCAAAAGGCGGTGGAGAAACTCAACCGCCGTTTGGAGGGATTGCAAGAGCTACTCTATGCCGAAGGCAAACATAAGCTGCTCATCGTGCTGCAAGCGATGGATACCGGTGGCAAAGATGGCGTGATCCGCCATGTCTTCGACGGCGTCAATCCGCAGGGGGTGAGGGTGGCGAGCTTCAAAGCCCCCACGCCGGAAGAGCTGGCACACGATTACCTGTGGCGCGTTCACAAGCATACACCTGGAAAGGGTGAAATGGTGATCTTCAACCGCAGTCACTACGAGGATGTGCTGGTGGTGCGTGTGCATAATCTTGTCCCGCCGGAAGTATGGGGGCGGCGTTATGCGCATATCAACGATTTCGAGCGCATGCTGGCCGAAGAAGGCACCACGATCCTCAAATTTTTCCTTCACATCAGCAAGGATGAGCAAAAAGCCCGCTTGCAGGCGCGCCTCGACGAGCCGGATAAGCGCTGGAAATTCAACATCGGCGATCTCGGTGAACGTGCCCTGTGGGATGAGTACATGCGCGCTTATGAAGTTGTCCTCAGCGAGACCAGCACTGAATGGGCGCCGTGGTATATCGTCCCCTCTAATCGGAAGTGGTACCGCGATCTCATCATCAGCGAGGTGTTGGTGCGGACGCTGGAAAATCTCAACATGCGCTATCCGCAGCCGAAGGAAAACCTCGATGCGGTGGTGATCGAGTAGAGGCCAGGCTGTGGCCGGCCTCTGACCGTGCTGCTCCCTGATTATCTGGAAAAAGAACGCTGGCTATGGGATTCTCAATTAGGGCCATTGGATTTGGGATCGTCAGATCCCCGTTTTGATCTGGCGATATCCAGACCCCGCCGATGGCTTCGAGGGGATCGTCAGATCCCCGTTTTGATCTGGCGATCCAGACCCTGCCGATGGCTTCGAGGGGATCGTCAGATCCCCGTTTTGATCTGGCGATCCAGACCAGGCAAAATTACTACCGAGAATCGGAATTTAACTTTGGACTGCCCAGGAGGAGCACTATGGACAAAGACATCTGTTGTGTGTGTCATCAACCGGTGGACGCCGACGCCAAAAAATTGGGCGGGCGGACATACTGTGCGCGTCATTATGCTAAAGTGACGCAGGAACACCCCGGCGCATGGCGCGCGGGCCTGGGGATGATCGCCGGACAACTGGGATTTGTGCTGCTCGTTGAAATCCTGGTGGGGCTTTTCCATCCCACATTTTCCGGCTGGGTGCTGATTGCCGTGGGGGTGGGGCTGGCGTTGCTGCCGGCGTTGCTCTGGTTGGCCTTCTTCTACCAACAGGATCGTCTGGAGCCCGAGCCGAAAGGCTACGTTTTCAGCGTCTTTATCCTGGGCGCGTTGCTGGCGCAGGCCGTCGGTATCCCGCTGGTGGATCGAGTCTTCGAGGTGCAACGTTGGTTGCCGCGCAGTCCGTTGGGGGGGCTACTCGGCGCGATTCTGGTCATCGGTTTCGTGCAAGAATTCCTCAAGTACGCTGCGGTCCGTTACTCTGTCTTCCCTCTGCCGGAGTTTGATGAGCGGGTGGACGGTGTCATCTACGGCACTGCCGCCGGCCTCGGCTATGCCACGATGTTGAACATCAACTACATCATCGCCGATGGCGGGGTGCACCTGCAGGCGGGTGTGATCCGCATCGTCGTGACGGCCCTGGCGCAGGCGAGCTTCGCCGGATTGACGGGCTACTTCTTGGGGCGCGCCAGGTTTGAGGATGAGCCGTCCTGGTGGCTGCCCGCCGGTGTAGCATTGGCGGCCGTCCTCAACGGCATCTTCACCACCCTGCGCGGTGAGCTGACAACCACGGCCCTTGATCTCTCCGGCGGCGGCTTCAATCCCTGGCCCGGCCTGCTCCTGGCAACGGTGGTGGCGGCGGCGACCTTCGGCGCGCTCTTCTCTTTGATCCGCCGCGCCAACAAGATCACTTTATCAGGCGTAGACGCCGAAGGAGGTGCGCAATGACCGCTTCATCGCAAATTTCACGCCGCGACCGGTGGGCCGATTGGGCCGTCATCGCACTGGTGGCGGTGGCGCTGCTTTCAGGACTGTGGCTGCGTGAGACGACGCTGTATCGTGCGGAGGATTTCACCCTCGGCGACGCCGGCCTTTCCGGGCGCATCTTCACCGGTTGGGTGCGCCAGACCGGTACCGATCCGCTGTTGCGGGCGCGCAATCCGTTGAGCGGTGCGTTCAACACGGTGCTGGAATTGCGCAGCCGCGCCCTCGCCGATGATGCCGATCCCGCGTTGGTTTTGGACGCGCTGGCGCTGGAACGGGCGGCGACGGTGGACGCCTACAGGACGCTGTCCACCGAACAAGTGAGAGTTCGCGGTGAAACGGCGGTGCAACGCACTTTCACCTACGTTATGGTGGATCACAGCCCCTACATGAACCGCCTGCCGCGTGTAGTGCGCGGCGTGGATGTGTCGCTGCGTGACGCGGGGCGTCTCATCGTGGTGACCTATCTGGCGGATAGTGAGACGTTTGACGCCGATTATCGCTACTTCCGCACATTCATCGAGAGTTTGAGGTACTGAGGTGGTGAAATGAGCAAACGCATGCGCTGGTTATTCCTCTGTGTGGCCTTTTTACTGGCTTTGAGCTGTGGCGCTCCGAATACACTGCCGCCGGTAACGCCTGAGACGACAACGCCGCCCAAAGCAACCGCTACCCCTCCTGAAAAACCCGTAGCCGAAGCTACCCCGATAACCGAGAAGACGCTCGCGCCGACAACGCCTACTGTGGATGAACGACAAATCCGACAGAACCTGTTCCGCGCTACCGTGCAGATCATCGCTCTGGTCAAAGAAGGCGGACGTTTTCAACCGTTGTGGACAGGCTCCGGCTCGATTCTCACACCGGACGGCCTGATTTTGACGAACGCCCACGTCGCCTCTGATCCCGATCCCAAATACCGCCCCGACGCACTGGGGGTCGCCATCACCGTGCGCTCCGACGACACGCCGGAACTGCGCTATCTGGCCGAAATCCGCGCCATTGACTACGACCTGGACCTGGCCGTCATCCAAATCGTCAGCGATTTGAGCGGCGAAGCCGTTGATCCCCGGCAGTTGGGCCTGACCTACGTGCCGATAGGTGACTCGGACGCGCTGGAACTCGGCGACTTGTTGCATATCCTGGGATATCCCGGCATTGGCGGTGAGACGATCACCTTCACGGAAGGGGTGGTGAGTGGCTTTACCCGTGAGCCGGGCGTCGAGGGGCGCGCCTACATCAAGACCGACGCCACTATCGCCGGGGGCAACAGCGGCGGCCTGGCGGCGAACCTGAGCGGCGAAATCATCGGCGTGCCGACGCAAGTGGGGTACGGCGGCGCGGAGCGTTTTGCCGATTGCCGCTATCTTGCAGATACCAACGGCGACGGCTATATCAATGAGAACGATAACTGCATCCCTGTCGGCGGTTTTATCAATGCCATCCGCCCGGTCAACCTGGCGAAGTCGCTTATCGAGGCTGCGAAATCGGGCGCGGCGGTTGTCCCAACGCCTGAACCGTCGCGCCCCAAACCCAAGACGTCAGGGAAACCCAGTTTTTCCAGCATCGTCTTTGCGCCGGCTGTGGATGAGAACGATCGTCCGACGATGGCCGTGACGCAATTGCCCTCCGGTGCGACCGAACTGTATGCGTGTTGGGAGTACAGTGGCATGGCGGACAATCTTTCCTGGGAGGCCCGCTGGTATCTGGACGGTGAATATCAGGAAGACATAAGCTGGGCGCCCGCCCCGTGGGCAGGTGGCGAGAGTGGAAATTGGTGGGTGAGCGCTTACAATGAGAACGGTTTGATCGAGGGCATTTATCGGCTCGAATTGTTCGTCGAGGGCAAAAAACTGGCCGAGGGTTCGATCAAGGTAGGAGGCGCGGCGACGCCTGCGGCCACTCCCGGCGAAGGGTTGTTGATCCGTGGGTATGTCATCAACGCCAGCACCAAACGCGGGATCGAAGGCGCGCTCTACGTCGTGTTGATGCCCGGCATCACCGTTGAGGACTGGAACGGTGAAGAAGATCAGGTTTACACCTATGCCCAGACCGACGCCAACGGCTATTTTGAGCTTCCGTATGCTTTGGAACGCAATCGAGCCTACAGCATCATCGTCTGGGCCGAAGGGTACCGCCCTGTGACCGGTGATGACATTTGGATCGGCGACGAGCCATCACCCTATGACGTAGAGGTGGCCCTGCAGCGGGAATAGCTTAGTCGGCAAATCAAAATTCGGGAGGTTTATTCGTTCGGCCCTTTGAGCTATTTAACCGGGAAGGTATTTGCGCCGCGCGGCACCGGAAAGACTCGCCGGCTATGGATTGCCCTGCTCTTGCTGGCGACGGCGCTGCGGCTGCCCGCACCGGATTGGGATGCCCCGGCTACGGAAGCGGGCTTTGCCATTGCGGCGCACCCGGATGAGCGGTTCCTGATCGCTGTGGCGCAGGCGACGCCATTGTGGGGCGATCCCTGCGCCACAACGCCGGATTTCCCCTACGGACATCTACCGGTCTACGTGGCGCGCCTGTTCGTGATGGCCGCGCCTTCTGTTGATCCCCTGATCACGCTACGGCTCTTCTCCGGTCTGCTCGGTGTATTGCTTGTCGCCTTAGCCGGCGCGTGGGGTCGTGCGCTGGCCGGAAATCACGGCGCTGCCGGAAGGTGGGGTGCTTTGCTCGCTGCCGCATTGATGGCCTTTGCCCCTTTCCCTATCCAGCAAGCGCGCTTTTATACCGTGGATATCCTCGGCGCGATTTTTGCTTCCGGTGCGATCCTTGCGGCTACCCGTCGTCGTTGGTCACTTGCGGGAGCACTTGCGGGGTTGGCACTGGCCTGCAAAGCCTCGCTGGTGTGGTGCGCGGTGGTGGTGGGATTGGGGGTGTGGGTTGCGAGTTGGGGGGAACGAGTAGCGAGTCATGAGAAACGAGTAACGAGAAACGAGAAACGAGTAACGAGAAACGAGAAGCGAGTATCCCGTCTGCTGTCCGCTGTCTCCTGTCTGTTTTTGGCCTTCTTTCTCGCTTCGCCCTGGGCAGTTCTGCGGCCTTTGACGGCCTGGAACGGGCCGATGATTCAGGCCATGATGGCCTCCGGGCGTTTCGATTTCCCCTACACGCGCCAATATGTGGGCACGTTGCCCTTCCTCTATCCGTTAGCACAGATGATGCTCTGGGGACTCGGCCCGGCGACGACGTTGCTGGGAATGGCTGGGATGGCAATGGCGTTAAGGCGGCGGCGGTGGTCGTTCACGGCATGCCTTGCCGGAATCTGGACGCTGGCATATTTCCTGGTGACTGCCGGCCTGTACGTCAAGTTCCCGCGCTATCTATTGCCGCTTTATCCACTGTGGACGGGCTGGGCCGCTTCGGCCTGTGTGCGCCGACAGAAAATCGCCGGCGTCCGTTGGCGTCTTGCCGCGCCATCGCTGGTGGTGACCGCGCTTCTGGGATGGGCGCAGGTCTCGATCTATGCCGCGCCGCACCCGTGGATTGTCGCCTCGCGGTGGATGTACGCGAATGTGCCCGCCGGCGCGACGGTCGCCGTGGAGGCATGGGATCACGCGCTGCCCGTACCCTTGCCTGAGGGGGATGCCGAACGTTATACGACATTGACCCTTCCGGTCTTTGCCGAAGATACAGCGGAGAAACTCGCGCAGTTGACAACGGCGACGCGCGAAGCCGAAATCATCGTGCTGGCAAGCCGGCGAGGATACGGCGCGCTGGCGCGTCAACCGGCGCGCTATGCCGCGACACTGGCATGGTATGCGGCCTTGCTGCGCGAGCGTGAGGTCATCGCCTTTGGCCGCTGTCCGCGGCTGGGGCCGCTGGCGCTCAGCGATGATCCCCTGGCAGATGCGGGTCTCGCGCCGCCCCTCTCACTGGCGGAACGCTGCGGCACGCGCTATGCCCTGCGCTTGCCTCACCTCGACGAGAGCTTCCGCGTTTACGACGCTCCGATGGTGTTGCTTCTTACTCCCCGTACCCCTCGATATTCCATGTCTCCACGGTGATAGCATCCGGGGCGAAGCCGCGCAGGTCGGCGCGGGCGGCGTAGATGCGCGGGCGGAAGAAGAGCGGCAGCGCCGGCAGATCGGTGCTGAAGAGCCGTTGCGTTGTGCCGAAAGCCGTCAGATAATCCGGTTCGCCGGGGAGCGTCGCAAGTGACTGTCGGCATGCGGCGTCGTAGGCCGGGTTGTGATAGCCGCCGAAGTTTTGCCCACTCCATTGATTATCGGCGGATGGAATCTCTGTCGAAAGGTAAAGATCGCAGGGTGGGGTGATGTCCACAAGCCACGAAAACTCGGCGAGGTCGAATTGCCGCCCGTAGAGGGTTGTGCCGGCCCCATCCTTGAAGAGGGTCGCCGCGTCAACCTGCTCCACCTCCGCTTGAATGCCGCACGCCGCCAGGTCGGCGACGATCAACGCACTGGTTTGTGTGCGCACATCCGCCGTGGTGGTGGTGTAGCGGATGCGGAACGGCGTCCCATCGAAGAAACCGGCGATGCTGTGCGCTTCGCGGATGCCGTCGCCATCCCGGTCGCGCCAGCCGATCTCTTCCAGCAATGCCTGCCCCCGGTCCGGATCATAGGGGTAGGTGGTGACATCGCCGACGGCCAACGGATGGTCTGTGGGGATGAAAGTATGCGGGATGTCACTGAATCCACCGGCGACCTGATCAACCAGCTTCAGGCGGTTGATACAGAATGTGACTGCGCGCCGTGTCCGTGCGTCCTGGAAGAACGGCGGATGGTTGTAGTCGGGTGGCGGATCAACGTTGAACGTCAGGTGTTCCCATATCGGTCCGCTGATGGGGTAGAGCTTTGCCTGTCCCGCCGCTTCCATCTCCCGCAGGCGCGGCAGGTCGCGCTCCAGGTACAGATCGAGGCTCAGTACATCGCATTGCCCTTTCGCCAGCGCGTCCAGAGCTGTTTCGACGTTCTGGTTGGAGATGAAGCGGAAGGTGAGTTTCTCAAAATAGGGCAACCCTTCCGCCGCCCGGAAATAGTGCGGGTTGGACGACAGCCGGATATATTGCCCCGGTTCCCATTTTTCGATGACGTAAGGCCCATAACTGAGCGGGGTGCGCCTGACGTCGTCCTGTTCCAATAAGGCCGCGGGCGTGTATTTATTCCAGGCGTGCGCGGGAAGCGGCGTCCAGAACGCCGTGATGTAGGCGGGGTCGAGGAACCCAGGCAGGCCGGTCCAGACGGTGGTGTGCGTGTCAGGCGCGGTGTAGCTTGCGGTGCGCGATTCCAGCCATTTCCAGTTCGGTGTATCGGGGTTGCGGGCCAGGTTAAAGCTGTAGACGGAATCCTGCGCGGTGAGCGGTACGCCGTCAGACCAGTGCAGATCAGATTTGAGGGTAAACGTTACCCGCATGGTATCCATCGCAACGGGGCGCTCGTCGAACGTGACCGCACAATCGTTGACGCGGCAGCCGGCCGGGCGGATGCGTGTGCCGGAAGTGAGCTTCACCACATCGCCGTTGGCGTCAACGACCTGCGCGCCGGCTTCGACCGTGACCGCTGTAATCGTGGCGTCGCCGTCTGCCAAAGAGGGCAGCTTTTGCAGGATGACGGGATGATAGCTGTAGTTGATGGTGTCAATCGGCCCATCGTAGATGGCCTGACGGATTGCCCGTGCGACGTACATATCGTCCTCGTAGAGGTACAGCGAGGCCGGCTCTGATCCCAGGCAGATTGTGAGCGCGCGCGGTTTTGGTGTAGAGGTAGGGGATGGCGTGGGCGAGGGAAGCGGTGGGGTGGTAGGGGTGGGCGTAGCGGTCGCCGGCGCGGACGTGGGCGTTGAAGGGGTGGCGGGGCCGGTTGTGCATGCGATCAGCATTGCGCCGAGCAGCAATAAGCATACAACAACATCCCCACTCTTCATTATTCGCCTCCTATAAACGTTAGAACGTTCACACGCTGAGACGTTACAGCACTGCGCGGGCGAGGCCGCCGTCCACGAGGAGGGTGACGCCGGTGATGTACGAGGCTGCCGGGGAAAGCAGGAACGCCGCTGCGCGCGCAAACTCGGCCGGGTCGGCCATACGACGCAGGGGAACCTCGGTGACAATTTTTGCCGCTTCTTCTTCGACGGTGGTGCTGTTGTGTTCGGCGCGGGCGCGCAGGATTTCATCTACACGCTCGGTGCGGGTCCAGCCGGGCGCGATGGCGTTGACGCGGATATTATCGGCGCCTAGCTCGATGGAGAGCGTCTTCACCAGGCCGATGACGGCGGTGCGCAGGGCATTGGAAATGGTCAAGCCATCCATCGGATAGCGCACGGTGACGGACGTGTTGGCGAGGATGCTGCCTCCGCCCTGCTCGCGCATAAGCGGCACGACGGCATAAGCCAATCGAATCGAGCTTTGGATGGTAAGCTGGATGCCGGCGTCCCACTGCTCCAGGCTAAGGTCCAGGAAATGGCCGGGCGCCGGCCCTCCGGCGTTGATAAACAGCGCGTCAATCCGCTGGAATTGCCTGACCGTTTCGGCGACCAGCCGTTGGATGTCCACTTCCTGGGTCATGTCGGCGACCACCGGCAAGACGGCGGCGCCGGTTTCGCGGGCTAGTTGTCGGGCGGCCTCCTTCAGCGCGGTGACGTTGCGGGCACACAGGGCGATGTTGGCACCTTCTTGGGCCAGCACGCGCGCGGTAGCGTAGCCCAATCCCCGGCTCGCCGCCGTAACCAATACAGTTTTACCTTTCAACATCAAGTCCATTTGTAAGCTCCTTGTTTTAGTTGAGGGTTGTGGGTTGAGGTTTATGGCCTGCTTCCCCGATTCCCCATTCTCCATTCATCTCATCATTCCTCATTCCCTCCCATCTCGAACCGCAGAATGGTTTGTCCGACGCGGATACGATCCCCGGAGGCTAAGGGTGTTGGTTTATTGACGCGCTTATCGTTGAGAAAAGTTCCATTATGACTACCCAGGTCTTCAAGCCACCACAGGTTATCGCGCCAAAGAATCATCGCGTGCTTGGTGGAGGTGAAGGGATCATTGAGCGGTAGATGATTGGCGGCACCGCGTCCGACCGCCATGACCGGACGTAAGGTGATACATCTCCCCGCCTCATCGCCTTGTTCGATGATGACCTGCGCCGGCGCATGGACGACGACGGGCGGTTGCTCATTTTGGCGCAGCCCCCGCCAGAGCACGTAAAGGGCGACACCCAGGAAGAGATAGAGTAGAGCGGCCAGTACCAGGCGTAATGTCAACAACAACTCACCCATGTTACTTTCTCAGCGGTGGATAGGTGTGCGTATCCTCGTCGTTTTCGTGATGGCGGTTTCTGTTCTCATGCCGTTCTCCTTCGCCTTCGGCGTAGATCAGGTCCACGCCCGCGAGCGAAATCACATCACCCGGACGTAGGACGATTTCCTGAACGGCGAACCCGTTGACCTGCGTGCCGCCGCGGCTCCCCAAATCTTGCAGGATATAGCGCCCATAACGATAACGCAACTGCGCATGATAGCGTGAGACACGCGAATCTTCGATGATCAGATCGTTATCGAAGGCGCGCCCGATGCGTACCGTTGGCTGCGTCAGATCGAAAGTGCGTGTCCCCTGGACGATGAGGTAGGCCTGAATCTCGACGGTCTCCTCTTCCAGCCGTTGACGCATACTTTCCAGGTCGAGATCGCGGGTCGGGTCATGGGAAAGAGAAACGCGGTCGGCCGGGGTGATGCGCACGGCATGCGGAGGAACATCGGCCCTGGCTTCCAACAGCACGGCCGGTGGTTCCATCAGCCTGACTTGCATCTTCCCGGCCAGAGCCTCTAGCGCGTATGCCAGTTGTGTATCCAGGTCGGGATGGTGGTATTGTAGCGCGTCCAGGTCTTCGGGGTTCAGGATGATGCGATAGCGTCCCGGAATTTCCGGCGTTCCGTCGGCGCCGATGCGTTCGCCATCTTCCAGTGCTTGCGTCAGACGGCGCGCCACATCCTGCGAAAGCAATTGTCCGGCGAACAGCCGCACAAAAGGCTCTTCGACAAGCTGCTCAATCCAATTTTCAAGACGTATCAGGCTCTTCATATACGCAAATTATAGACACAAACCCCGGTGGGGCAACCTCGCCTACTTGCCCCGGCAATGCAAGTAAGCCCCCTTCTCCCTTACTCGTTACTCATTTCTCATCCCCTAAAACAGAATCCACCCCCGGCAGCGGTGTTTTGAGCAGGCTGCGCGCTTGGCTGCAATCGAGTGTGCAATCCAGGGGACGGATGAGGCCGCTTGCGCGGCTGCTGGCGGCCCGGATGGGATCGGGGGCGACGCCGTGAAAACGTGCCAGTCGCACGCCAAACGCATAGCGCGACAGGGCTTGCGCTCCGGCGACATGGAGGATGCCGTTATTATCGCCGTTTGCAAGTTCCCATAGCGCCTTCGCCAGGCTTTCGACCCAAATGGGATTCCGCAATTCGTCGGTGAACAGCGAAATGGGTGTGCCGTCACGCAGACTATTGAGAATCCACAGGGTTTGTCGGTCGAGCGGTGGGCGATGCCCGTAGATGAGGGAGGTCCGCACGATGAGCGCCTGCACCCCGGAAGCCCGTACCTCGGCTTCGGCGGACGCCTTGCTGCGCCCGTAGTCGGTGATCGGGTTGGGGATGTCGGCTTCGGTATAGTTCCCGCGTTCGCCATCGAAAATCACATCAGTGGAAAGATGAATGAGCCGGCCACCGATGGCGGCCACGGCCCGTGCCACCGCGCGCGTGCCATCAACGTTGATCGCCGTGAAATCGGCATTTGCACCGGGGTTTGCCGCTGCTGTATGGATCACGACCTCAGGCGTAACCTCTTCGATCAGTGCCATCACCGCTGCCGCGTCACGTACATCGAGGCGCCGCCACGTTGCGCCAGACCCTGCGCCGGGGTGGGTGCAATAAGTGGCCGTGACGTCCCACGTCGGCGGGGCCAGGCGCACCAGCCAACTGCCAAGATAGCCACTGCCGCCGGTGATCACTATGCGCCGTCGCATAAGCTGGTTCCCATTCGCTGATTCTCTCCGCTGATCCTTCTACAAGAGTATACATCTTTCGGAATAATTCGGAAATCTCTCTTTGTCCTTCGGCGTCAACAGGTTATAATGCCCCCTATGAAACGCAAACCGATCTTGATTTTTGCTTTGGGAATCTTGTTGTTGCTGATGGCGGCGTTAGGCGCCGTGCAACTGCGCGCACACTGGCGGTTTCTCATCCGTGGCCGGGAGACCGGCTTCCCTGCGCCGCTGCCCGATACCGAATTGCCGCGCGCCTGCGTCAATGCTGCATTGGAACAATACGACGCCGACACCTTGATTTGGGCGCTGGACACCATCGCTGAAGGTGGCTTTGCCTGGGTGCGACAGCGCTTTGCCTGGGCCGCTATCGAACCCGCCCCGGGTGAGTTTCACTGGGAGACGTGGGACGCGCTGGTGACGCAGGCTCAGACGCGCAATCTGCATCTGCTTGCCGTCCTTGACACTGCACCCGATTGGGCCGGCATGCCGCCTGACCCGGCGGCCTTCGCGCGCTTTGCCGGTGCGTTAGCGTCCCGCTATGGCGACACACTCACCTACTATCAGATCTGGCACAACCCCAACCTGGGCGACGCCTGGGGCGGGTACGCCGATGCCTATGCCTACACAACTCTGCTCGCAGGTGCCGCGGAAGCCATCCGCGCTGCCGATGCTGACGCACGTATCGTACTCGGCAGCCTTGCGCCGAATGTCGAATCCGGCGAGCGCAACTACGCCGAAGACATCTTCCTGGAGATGCTCTATGTGGCGGGCGCGCAGCCGTATTTCGACGTAGTCGCGGTGCAGCCTTACGGTTTCTCTGCCAACCCGCAAGACCGCACCGTGGGGCGCGAGGTGTTCAATTTCTCGCGGGCGATCCTGATCCGCGAGACGCTCCGGGCGCATGGCGATGGCAACAAAGCCGTATGGGCCAGTCATTTTGGATGGAACAGCAAGCCTGCTGCCTGGCCCGGCCCCGTTTCGATTTGGGGCAGCGTGGACGAGGCTTCACAGGCGGAATACACCGTCGCGGCGTTGGCACGGGCCGAACGCGAGTGGCCCTGGATAGGGGTGATGTGTATCAACGGCTTCCAGCCACGACCTGAAAGCGTCCCCCGTGCCATCCCCGATGCTGAAGAGCACTGGGGGTTCGCTTTGGTCGGGCCGGATGGTGTGCCCCGTCCGGTCTACACGGCATTGCGTGAGTGGAACATCCGCCCGCGCGTGGCGACGCCCGGCGGCTACAATGCCGGCACCGCCCTGGCCGACTTCGAGGGCACATGGACGCTTGGCCCGCAGGGCGCGGACATTGGCCAGAGCGGTGATCGGGTACGGCTGACCTTTGAAGGTACGGGTGTGGCTTTGACGGTGCGCCGTGGGCCATACCGCGCCTTTCTCTTTGTCACTGTGGATGGCGAGCCGACCCCCGCGCTTCCCCGTGACCGCGAAGGACACGCTTACGTCGTCCTCTACGACCCACTGGCGGCAGTGGCAACCGTCCCGCTGGCGGAACATCTCCCTTATGGGCAGCACACCGTCGAAGTGATTGCGGAACGCGGCTGGGGACAATGGGCGCTTGCGGATTGGCGCGTAGCGAACCGGCCCGAATTTACACCCTACGCGCGTGATTGTGCTGTGCTGGCGTTTATCGGCATTGTCGGACTGGCACTGGCGTTTTGGGCCGGACGGCGTGTGGACTGGGGCCGGTTGGGACGTGGAATATCTCGCCTGTGGCAGCGATTGCGCGAAAGTACCCGCATGATCTTAGCGGCGGTGTCGAGTTCGCTGTACCTGTTCGCTGCATGGCGGGTGCTGATGGGACAAGGCGTCTTTCGCCGTCTGGGGGATGGCGGTGAGTTGCTGACTTTGTTGCTGGCAGCAGGCTTGTACTACTTCTCCCCGTGGTTGGTGCTGACCCTTGCCGCCGGCGCGGCAGTCTCGTTCATTGTTTTCCTGCAGCCGGCCCTGGGACTGACGCTTACCCTATTTGCCGCGCCGCTTTACATGCATCCGCTTTCACTGCTCGGCAAATCGTTTTCGCTGGCAGAATTGATCCTGCTACCCACACTGGCGGGGACTTTTCTCCAGCTTGCGGGGATGTGGCGGGCTGGCTGGCGTCCGCGCCTGCCGCGCCGGGAACTACAGCTTGTGGCGGTTTTCGTCATCGTGGCATTACTCTCGACGTTGTGCGCGGACAATCAGCGCGTGGCGTTCCGCGAGCTGCGCCTGGTTATCCTGGAACCGGCACTGTTCTACCTGGCGCTGGTTGCATTGCCGTTGGAGAAACACGAGCGTTGGCGCATGGTGGATGCGCTGGTGTGCAGTGCGGTGATGGTCGCGGTGGTGGGCCTGGTGCAGTATTTCTTCCTGGGCGATGTGATTACGGCAGAGGGCGGCATGCGGCGGTTGCGCAGTATCTACGGATCACCCAACAACGTAGGGCTGTATCTGGGACGGGTGTTGCCGTTGATGCTCGCCGTCGTGTTCCTGGGTGGGAAATCGCCTGAGCGGGACGGCATAGGCGCATGGCTGCGTTCACTGTGGGCCGCGCGGCGGCATCGGTTCTACGCGCTGGCAATTGTGCCGGTGGGGGCGGCATTGCTGCTCAGCCTCTCGCGCGGTGCGATTGTTTTGGGGATTCCGGCGGCGTTGCTGGTGTTGGGGATGCTTGGCGGGCCAAAATGGCGGCGGGTGACGCTGATCGTCCTGCTCGCCGGCGCAGTAGCCCTGATTCCCCTGTTGCGCACGCCGCGCTTTGCAGGTATGTTCGACCTGAGCGGTGGCACGACCGGCTTCCGCATGGCGCTGTGGTACAGCGCCTTGGGGATGATCCGTGAGCATCCCTTGCTCGGCGTGGGACCGGATAACTTCCTCTATGTCTATCGCACCCGCTACGTCTTGCCGACGGCCTGGGAGGAATTCAATCTGGCGCACCCCCATAACGTGGTGCTGGACTTTGCGGCGCGGCTGGGGATTGCGGGATTAGCGGTGTTTGTGGGATTGCAAGTCGCATTTTGGCGGAAGGTGTGGCCCCTGCGCATGCGCCATGACCCTGAATTGCGGGCATTGGCGCTCGGCGTGATGGCCTCGATGGCGGACTTCTTGGCGCACGGAATGGTGGACGCCGCGTACTTTGTGATTGACCTGGCGTTTGTGTTCTTTTTCTCGTTGGCGTTGGCGGCGTGGCTGAATGAAAAAGCCGGTGAGGGGGATTGACTCGCGGCGGCCTCAAAGGGCCTACTCTATAACTTCCAGGTTGATCTCACCGACGCCGGCCTGGATGCTGATCTCCAGGGTGACATCGGAAACGCCGTAGGCATCGTTGACATAGGCATTGCCCTGTCGGGTAAGTCCATGCGCGTTGATGCGCCCGATGGCCTGGTTCGTGACGACACGGACACCTATTGTTTGTGGCAGAAGCATGGTCGTCTGGCCTACGCCACCCTGGAAATTCACATAGACGTTTTCTGCCCAGTTGCCGCTCAAGTCGAGGGCAGCTTTCCCTGTGACCATGTCAAATTCCAGATTGTGCAGGCTTTGATTGCCGCTCAGGTCAAGCGTCAGGTCCCCGCTTCCCAACTGGATGTCCAGGCGTGTGATATTGAGATCGCCCAGATCGAGCTTGCCGTTGCCACTGGCGTACTCGATGCGCATATCTAGCGGAACCTCTTTATTGAACATGAGTTTCCACTTGCAATGGGCGTCGCTGTAGGCTGCGATTTGCTCGCTGTTGGGCTGGCGGATGCTCAGTCGCCCGTTTCCGTCGTTGACGGTGTAGTTGACCTCCGGCGCCCAGTCCGCAACATTGTATGTGAAATCCGCTTCCAGCAATTCATTGGCGCCGCCGTCAATTTTGAGATCGCCGGCGCCCATCTTGACCGTTGCCCGTACCTGTTGGGCATTGTCCAACGCTACCGTCCGCGATTCATTGATCAATTCTCCCACAGTAACCGTAGCCACGTTGACGTGCATAGTCGCACAGCCTAGCGAAATCAATAGCATTGTTGTCAGGATCAAAATAAGCGTGTGATGCGTCTTATGCATATAACCTCCCTTTAACTATTATACAATATTACGACGGCAGCTTGTGAAAGTTGCGGGTGCATTTCAACTTAAAATTCATTAAAAGCGGGGAACTGGCGTTCCCCTCGAAGCAAGAATGGGGCAAGCATGATAAAGCCCTGGCGGGTGCATTTCAACTTAAAATTCATTAAAAGCGGGGAACTGGCGTTCCCCTCGAAGCAAGAATGGGGCAAGCATGATAAAGCCCTGGCGGGTGCATTTCAACTTAAAATTCATTAAAAGCGGGGAACTGGCGTTCCCCTCGAAGCAAGAATGGGGCAAGCATGATAAAGCCCTGGCGGGTGCATTTCAACTTAAAATTCATTAAAAGCGGGGAACTGGCGTTCCCCTCGAAGCAAGAATGGGGCAAGCATGATAAAGCCCCGACCTGCTCTGTTGACGGAGTTGCCAAATCGTAGTATGCTTGTAGCGATAAGGGCTTTTTTGAGATGAAACCGACGTTCAAACGTTCTAACGTTTCAACGTTCATAAGGAGTAACTATGTCAAGACTAGGGCGTCTTTTGATGTGGATCGGTTTGCTTGCCGTATGTGTTGCGGGGGTATGGCTGTACGTTGAGTCACGCAAAGAATCCCAGAAACCCGTTGTAGACCCGCAAAAACTCTTTCCGCAACCGACTCCGACCATTTATCCAAGTGCCGCCACCGTGATCGAAGGTGTGCAAGCCTTGAGCCGTCTGGAAACGGCTTCCTATCAGATTGAAAAGGTCATCACGGCGGAATCGGGACAGGGAGCATTGGGCTTTCTGTTCGGCGATAAGCTACTCCTCATCGCGCACGGTGAGGTCATCGCGGGTGTGGATTTGTCGTACATCGGCCCCGCCGATTTGATGACTACCGACGATGGTACGGTGTATGTGCGCCTGCCGTCCGCCGAAGTCTTCGTCGCCACGCTAGATAACAGCCGGACGTATGTGTACGACCGGCGTACCGGCGTAGCGGGGTTGAATCCGCAACTGGAAACTGCCGCACGCCAGGAGGCCGAGCGGATGATCTTGCAGGCCGCAATCGAGGATGGTTTGCTGGAAATGGCGGAGGACAACGCCCGCACGGTGCTGCGTTCACTCATCCTGAGCCTGGGCTTTGAGCACGTCATCTTTGTCAAAGAGATGCCTACGCCCACGCCGCTTCCTCCGTCACCCACAGCGACCGTCACCATCCCTTAATGTACCAGGACATTGCCGATGCGTATCAAGCATATCCCCGAAGACTTTCAGGTTGAGGAACTCATCCATTTACCCGGAGAGCGTGGTGCGTATGCTTATTATCGCGTCGAGAAGCGCGATATTTCGACGTTGGAAGTACGCGACATTCTCGCCGCACGGTTGAAGCTCACCCCCAGTATGGTGACGTTTCCGGCGCTCAAAGATGCCGGCGCCATTGCCGTCCAGTATGCCAGCGTTCGCAAGCGTGGGGCAGAGCAGATCAGGGATAAGGGCTTCATCGCTCAACGTGTGGGGTGGGGGCCGCGCGCGTTGCAGCCTAAAGATGTGCTTGGCAACCGCTTCACTATCGTTGTGCGCGATCTGTCGGAACAAGATGCCCTGACGTTAACCGATACGCTGCGTCGCCTGGAAACCGAGGGCCTGCCCAACTATTTCGATGAACAGCGTTTTGGGTCGCTGACTGCGAAGGGGTTTATCGGCAAGGCGATTTTGATGCGCGACGCCGAGCAGGTGGTGCATTTTTATCTGGAAGAACCCATGCTTGGCGATCCTGCCGATGTGCGTGAGTTCAAGGCCCTGGTGAAAAGCCACTGGGGACAATGGGGTTTTTTGCTGCATCAGGCGCCACGTCCCTCGAATTTGCGCAGCGTGATCACCTACCTCAAGGATCATCCGCACGATTACGGCAAAGCGGTGAATCTGATCCAGGATCGTCTGTTGTCCATCTACCTTGCGGCTTATCAGTCGTGGGTGTGGAATCATATTGCAGCACGGTGCTTTGAGCGCGCTGTGCCTGTTACGCTGACCCTGGATATTGTCGGGACGGCTTTCCCCTTGCCGACCGCCGGTGTCGTGCCGGACGACGTGAAGAAGCTGGAAATTGATCTGCCACGCTTGACGGCATGCTATACAGGTATAGCCGGCGAAGCCGCGGAGGCCGTCTTTGCGGCGGAAGGCCTGACGTTGCACGACTTCAAAGCGCGTATTTTACAGCGTGTCTATCTTGCCAAAGGTGAACGCGGCGTCTGGTTTGCGCCCACCGACGTGGTGGTCAGGCCGCCATCCGCCGATGAATACTTCCCCGGTCGGCAGGCCATCACGGTCAACTTCACATTGCCGTCGGGGTGTTACGCGACGCTGGTAGTGAAAGCGGCAGCGGCGTACAGTGGGATATTGGTAGAAGGTAAACAGTAGACGGGAGAGGAATTCACCGGGCATCTGTGGTTTATTTTGGGGTTCTGGTATGGAAAATACTCAACGTCGTGTTGCACGAGCCGCCGTCCTGGTGATGGCGGCATTTGCTGTAAGCCGCCTGTTGGGTGTGGTGCGGCAGATGGTCTTCGGGCACTACTTTGGCACAGGGCCGGCAATGGATGCCTATGTTGCCGCGCAGCGCGTCCCCGAAGCGATTTTCTTCGTCGTGGCGGGCGGTGCGCTCGGCTCGGCCTTCATTCCGTTGTTCACCGGGCGACTGGCGCGCGGTGAGACCGAATCCGCGTGGAAGCTGGCCTCTGCTATCATCAATATCCTCCTGATCGTTCTCGTCCCATTGAGCCTGCTATGCATTGTGTTCGCGCCCTGGCTGGTGCGCGTGTTGATCGCGCCCGCGCTTCCCCCGGACGTGCAGGCGCAAATTGTCGCCTTGATGCGGGTAATGCTGCTTTCGACGGCGATCTTCGGTGTTAGCGGCGTGGTGATGGGGATTCTCAATGCCCATCAACATTTTCTCTTGCCGGCGCTGGCGCCGATCCTCTACAACCTGGCGCTCATCGGTGGGGGCATTTGGGGCGGCGAGACCGGTCTGGGACCGATGGGGCCGGCGATTGGGACGGTGCTCGGCGCGGTGGCGCATCTCTTGATCCAGGTGCCCGGCCTGATCCGTTACGGCGCGCGTTATTGGCCGATCGTGGGGCGTGGCGATCCCGGCGTGCTTCAGGTAGGCAAGCTGATGGCTCCGCGGGTGTTGGGTGTGGCGGCGGTGCAGGTGAACATGCTCGTCACCAACAACCTGGCCTCACGGTTGGGCAGCGGCGCGATTGCGGCGTTGGAGTATGCGTGGCTGATTATGTTGCTGCCGCAAGGCGTGTTTGCACAGGCGGTGGGGACGGCGGTGTTCCCGACTTTTGCCGAACAGGCGGCGCGTGAAGAGACCGACGCGCTGCGCCAGACGCTCTCGCTGATGTTGCGTGTCATCGTCGCGGTGACGCTGCCGGCGGCAGTAGGTCTGATGACTCTGGGGCGGCCCATCATCGCGCTCGTGTTCCAACGCGGCGAATTCGATGCGGCTTCCACACAGGCGGTGGCGTGGGGACTCCTCTTTTTTGCCGTGGGACTGGTGGGCATGTCGGCGATCGAGGTGCTGGCGCGGGCGTTTTATGCGCTGCACGATACCTGGACGCCGGCGCTGGCGGCGTTGCTCTCGGTGGCGCTGAATGTCCTGTTGGGGCGGTTGTTGCCGCTGCTGTTTACCGCGCTGGGATGGATGCCGCACGGTGGGCTGGCGCTGGCGAGCGCATTGGCAATGACGACGCAGATGGCCGTGTTGCTGGTGTTGATCTACCGGCGTATCGGCGGATTCGACGTGCGCGGCCTGGCCTGGCAGGCATTGCGCGTTCTGCTTGCCGCTGTGGGGATGGGCGCGGCGTTGATCGGCTGGATGCACGTCGCGCCGGAAAGTATCCTGGTGCAGGGCGTCGGCGGGGTGATGGTGGGCGTGGTCGTCTACGTTGTGCTGGCGCTGCTGTTGCGGATTGAGGAGTTGAAGCAGGCGGCGGGGATGGTGCTGCGTCGGAGATAAGGACGGGCACGATTACAGTTATGACGCCTTCGCTTTTGCCGGTGCGTGCAATAATTTAAGGCGGCTCCTGGCCCGTTGTAGCCAGATTTCAAATGGTTGTTCGGTCATAGGATACCTTTTGTCCCAGGTCGCTGACCGCCCGGCTTAGCGCGGTTTCAACAAGCGACGGTTGCGAAAGGTGACCAAACGCGCTGAAGTAGGCGTGCACGGCGTTGTCCCGCTCAGGCCGGCGGTTGCCAGAGAATAGATGTCTGTATTATCTTCCACATGCACTGCCAACTCTGCATTGATCCCCCAGGCGTAAACCGGGACATTGGCGGCGGTGTGGCCGGTGCTTGCCCAGGTGACGGTGGGGAAGTTTCCTGCGCCATTATTGGCGATGATACTCAGCCCGCCGGTTTCGTGATCCGCCGTGACGATGATGAGCGTGTCGGTGTGGGAAAGTGCCCAGGTGTAGGCTATCGTGACGGCGCGGTCAAATTCCAGCACCTCGAAAACGGTGCGTGCGATGTCGTTGGCATGGGCGGCATGGTCAATCCGTCCCCCTTCGACCATCAGGAAAAAACCGTTGGGCGCGTTTTCCAGCAGTGTCAGCGCCGTTGTGACCATTTCCGACAGATGGGGCAGGGTGGTATAGCCGGGGTCGCTGCCGATGAAATAATCGTATTCGTAGGGCAAGTTGGTGACTCCGAACTGCCCGGAAACCCGCCCGATCGGCGGCGTGAGCGCCTGTAGACCTGCGCGGTCGAGCACGACTGTGTAACCGGCCGCCGCGGCATTGGTTGGATTCAGGCCGTAGCCTCCACCGCCGAACAGAATATCGGGGCGGGTCTGCATGAGATAATCATTGGCGATGTTGTTGTAGTTGCTGCGCGAGAACTCGTGAGCACCGAAGGCCGCGGGAGTGGCGTTGGTCGCAGGCGTCGTCGTGACCAGCCCTGCGCGCTTGCAGTAGGTGTGGAAGCGCTCCAACAGCGTTTCGAGTTCACGCTCGTCGCCGGGCCAGGCAATGGAAAGCACCCCGTTGGCAACTTTGTGGCCGGTTGCCATTGCCGTAGCAGCCGCTGCCGAGTCGGTGATGAAGTTATCGGACGAGTAGGTGCTCATCGTGCTGGTGTAGGGAAGAGATTCCAGCATCAGCGTCCCCGCGCTGCCATACCGATACATCCCGGCAGCGCGGATGTGTTCTGCCCCCATTCCGTCGCCGATGAGGAGGATGATGTTGCGCGGCGCAACCGTGGAGGTGATGACGGTGTGGGGCGCCGGGGTAACCATGGATGCATCAAGGACTCGCGACGGTACCGCGTTCAGCATCAGGCCGACCAGGGCGAGTGCGATGATGACAATGCCGGATAGCTTACTTTTCATAGGGGACTCAATCTTCCGTATACCCGCACAGGGCGATGGCGCGCGGCCCTGTATGGACGCCAAGCACGGGTGAGACGATGCTGATGATCAGTTCCGCCGGTGCAAACTCGGCTTGTACGCGGGCTGCCAGAGCCTCGGCATCGGGCAGCACGGCATTGTGCAGCACGGCGATCCGCATCTTCTTGCGAGTGTCGAGTCGGGCGAAGAAATCGTTGTACAGGGCTTGTAGGGCCTTTTGGCGCGTGCGTGAACGGTGTCCGGCTTCGACCATGCCCGTCTCGTGGTTCACCCAAATCTGCGGCTTGAAGTTCAACAATGTGCCGATGAAGGCAGTCGCGCCGCCGATGCGTCCTCCTTTGCGAAGGTATTCCAGTGTGTCGAGCGTGATGACGTAGACCATGGTCTTGCGGGCGGAGTCGGCGGCTGCGATCATCGCTGCTGCGTCCCCACCGGCCTCCCGCGCACGCGCGGCTGCCAACACTTGCCAGCCCAGGCTCATCGAGTTAGCCCTGGAATCCGCAAGATGAACGGGGATGCCGATGATCGGCGCGGCTAACTGTGCCGATTCATACGTACCGCTCATGGCACGGCTGATGGTGATGACGACGATTTCTTTCGCGCCTTGTCGAGCCGCGTTCTCATAGGCGTTCAAGAAATCCTGCGGCGTGGGCTGCGATGTGGTGGGGTAGGTCGGATCGGCGACCAGCCGCTCGTAAAATGCCTCCGGTTGGATGTCAACCCCGTCGCGCAGTTGTTCGCTTCCCCAGATGATGGACAACGGCACGACGTGGATAGCGTATTGTTCACGCAGTTCCGCCGGCAAATCGCACGTACTGTCCGTAATCAGGGCGATTTTATGGTTGGACATTGTTTTCTCCTGAAAAGTGATTGAGGTTGTTGACAGATTATCATTCACCGCTATTGAGCGTTTACCTGCTGTGGACGGGGATACCCTGTGCCTCCGCAGCGGCGGTGAGCGTTGCCATAAATTCTTTAGTCGGCGGGGTCAGGTCAGCGGCGCGGTAAATCCATCCCAGACTGGCGTATTTATCTGCGGCCATGCGATGGAAAGGCAATAGCTCCAGGGTGATGGGCGCGGGATGCTCCGACACGCCGTTGTGGCGTGCAGCACGCAGATCGTGCAGCTCACGCACGAAGGCAGCGATTGCGGCGACCTCTTCCGGTGTGTCGTTGACCGTGGGGATGACGGGGATGCGGAAGAGGAGCGGCTTGTCGCTTACGGCGAGGCGGCGGGCGTTCTCCAAAAGCAGCGCGTTGGGCGCGCCGACGGCCTCGCGGTGTTTGGCGGAATCCATGTGTTTGATGTCCATCATCACCAGGTCGGTGAGCGGCAGGAGCATCGCCAGACTTTCCCAGGGCACGTTGGCGGCGGTCTCGATGGCGGTGTGCAGCCCGGCTGCCTTGCAGCGTGCGAGGATCTCCTGTGAGAATTCGACTTGCAGCGCCGGTTCGCCACCAGAAAGCGTCACGCCGCCGCCGGAGCTTTCGTAGAACGCGCGGTCGAGCAGGATTTCATCCACGACGGCCTCGGCGGTCATCCCTTTGGCGCTGAAGACGAGTGCTTCGGCGTAACAGACAGCCACACACTTGCCACACGCTATGCATTTTTCGTGGTCGAAGGTGCGGAGGCCGTTCCCGTCGAAGCCTTGCGCGCCTTCCGGGCATGCTTCCACGCACGCCCCGCACCCAATGCAGCGGTTGGCGAAGAACTGCACTTCGGGTTTGGGGCGGATGCTTTCCGGGTTGTGACACCAGAAACAACGCAGCGTGCAGCCTTTAAGGAAGACGGTCGTGCGGATTCCCGGTCCATCGTGGACGGAGAAGCGTTGGATGTTGCAGATGTAGCCTGTGGTCATAGTTTAAAATCCTCATCCCCAAACTACCCAAAGAGGTTGCCGAAAAACTTCTTGAGCAAGCCGGGCGGTTTTTGACCGCAGATGTGATTGGTCTGCCCATTGATGGCGACGGTGTAGATGTCCCCTTCGTAGCGGTAGTTGGCGATCCAGAACGGGAGCAGCAACAGTTTGTAGGCGAGCACCGCGATGTTGGGTGAAGATACTTGCAGGTTTTCGATGTCGGGCACGTTCGTCAAAGCCTGCAAACGCGCGGCTTTTTTTCCTTTCTCAAGCGCTATGCGGCGGGCGACGAGCGAGGCGTCCGCCGCGGAGATGCTGTAGATTTCGGCAGGCCAGTCGGCCAGGTAGGCGCTATCGTAAGGGACGGCTTCTTCCAGCAAGAACTTCTGGGAGACGCTGAGCAGGTCGCTGGGCAAGGTATGTGTTGCCATAACAAGGACATCATCCTCGTAGGCGTAGTAGTTGCCTTCGTGAACGCGCAGCCGTGATGTGCCGGACACGGTACTGATTCCCATACCCCTCCCTACGCCTGGAATGGGGGACCCCTCCGGCTCAATGCCGCGCCAGCGTATCTCGCGGCTGATGTCAAAGGTCCACGCGGGCAGGTATAGCCCACGCACGCGGGTGGTACGAATCTGGTCGCTGTGGATGTGTTTGTTCAGCCAGAGGCGGAAGGTTTTCTGCGCCTTCTCTGCGGTGACGGCAAAAGGGATGATGCCTTCCGGCTGCACCAACGCCAGCGTTTCGACCTCGACGACGTGCGGCGAACCGCAGTAAGGGCACTTCGCCGAGATTTTGCCGGAAGTGATGAGCTGAGCCTGACAACCCTGACAGCGGAGTGTATGGACCCCGGCCGGCACCGCGTGCCCTTTAGCCGTCGCCATCGCCAGGATAAAATCGTGTTCTTCGATCGCCAGCCCCTCCGTGAGTGCAGAGAACACCGTTTGGCGATGGTTGCAGTACGCACAATAAAGCATGGTCCCGTCGGGTTCAAATTGCATGGCGCCGCCGCACTGCGGGCAGGTAAAACGCTTTGCCTTAATTGTCTCAGGGGCAGCATCTGGGGCTTGTGCCGGCGGTCGGTCGGGGTCAATGATGTCCTCTTCCTTGAGTTGCCCATTGAGGATCGCCAGCTCTCGCCGCGCCAGAGTGTTGAGTGGATCGAGGGCCAGGGCCTGTTCCAGGTGCTCGTGTTGTTCTGTTGGCGTATCGCTGATTCTGGATAGCCAGAGATGCGCCTGGACCTTCTCGTCGCGTGTGGCGTCACTGTCCAGCAAGACGCGCTCCAGGTAGCGCCGTGCACTGGACTTTTCCCCGGCCTTGGCGGCCGCGATCCCATGAACCAGCAGGCTATGAATATCGGCAAGCATAATCGAATCGGCAGATCGGTACAGTATTGAGCTTATTATAGCATAACTTGGGCAAAGATTGCCGTCCGAATCTGCTTTGAATATTTTGAATATCATGCGAAATCGTGATATGATAACGTTCGACTATCCGACTAACGACTACCCGACTAACGGCTATCAAACTATTTTCAAAGGAGGTTCTTATGCGCTTCGGCATCATGACCATGCAAATGAAAGAATTGATCCCTGCCGGCTTGAGTCCCCAGGAGATGATGGGCTACGTCACCACATTCGAGAACGTCACGCTGGTGTGCAAGCTGCACGCTCACGGTTTCCGGCTGATGGAGTTGGGCGGCGATCTGGTGATGTTTATGCCGCAGACGTTCGCCCCACCGGCCATCGAGCGGTTGGCGGCGCTGAAGGCCGAGTTGGGCCTGGCATATACCGTTCACCTGCCGTTGTGGTCGGTAGAGCCTTCGACACCGCTGACCCCCGTGCGTCACGGTTCGACCCGCGCACTCATTGACGTTGTTCGCGCGACATTGCCGCTGCAACCGGAAGTCTACGTCCTCCATGCCACGGGCGCGCTCGCGGCGGAGTTTTACCGCATGAAGCTGCCGGAATTGGGCCGGGCGATGTTGATGCGGCAATTTCAGGCCGGTGCTATGGAAAGTATCCACGTACTTTTGAGCGAGACCGGCATCCCCGGTCGCCAATTGGCGATCGAGACGATCGAATTTCCACTCGATCTCACGCTGGAGATAGCGGAGAAATTCGATCTGTCGCTGTGCTTTGATGTGGGGCACGTGCTGTCGGGGTTCTCCGGGGACGTAGAATTCTTCCACGCCCTGGAGCTGTGTCTGCCGCGCATGGCCGAAATCCATCTGCACGACGCTCCCATCCCGGCGTCACAACAGGCGATTGTCTACGGCAAGGATCACAGCGTCCTGGGCACCGGCGACCTGGATTTGCCGCGCTTCCTCGACCGGCTGACCGAAGTCCAGTTCAACGGCCCGATCATCTTTGAGCTGGAGATCGAAGAGGCGTTGACCTCGCTTGATGTGATCCGTGCCGTTCGCCCGAATGTCTTGTAAGTTTTCATTCCCTCAATGTTGGGTAGAATAACGGTTTTGTCAGCAGATGGAGCAAAAATGGATTACACACAACCCTGGTATCATGGCTCACCTTTCGTGTTGACGACGCTACGTGTGGGAAGCACGATCACACAGCGGCGCGACCTGGCGCGGATCTTCGCGCACAAGCCGATGATTGTCTGCATTGACGACGACGGACACATTAAGCATAACGGCACACAGCCCGGCTACCTCTACATTATTGACGAAGCCGTCGCGCCAGAGGATGTCGAAGCGCACCCGCGCACGACGATGGGGCCGGGCGACGAGTGGTTGACCCACCGTGAGCTGCGCGTGCGGCTCTTGGGTGTGGTCGAGCCGCGACCCGAAGAGCTACTCACGGATTCCGAGTTAGAAGACCTGCGTCATCGTATTGCGGCAAGGAGGTCAGATGCTGACTGATCAAGATTTCGGTATATTTCTGCGCGCGCTTAGTTTTGCTGCGGACAAGCATCAACATCAACGGCGTAAAGGGATCGCTCAACTGCCGTATATCAACCATCCCATTCGCGTGGTTGAAATTCTGTGGGACGTGGGTGGGGTGCGGGATATGCCCACTCTGATCGCCGCCCTGCTCCACGATACCCTTGAAGATACCGCAACCACGGCGGATGAGCTGGAGACCTTGTTTGGCGCGGAGGTCCTGGCGCTTGTTCAGGAAGTCACCGATGACAAATCCTTGCCCAAAGAGCGGCGTAAACAATTGCAGATCGAGCATGCGCCACATCTGCCCCATAAGGCACAGCTCATCAAGTTGGCCGACAAAATCGCCAACGTCTATGATATTAGTCACGACTCGCCGGAGGGCTGGACTCATGAACGCCTGCTTGACTACCTGGATTGGGCAGAGGCGGTGGTGGCCGGGTTGCGCGGCGTCAATGCGGCGCTGGAAGCCCATTTCGACGCTGTCTTGTGCGAAGCACGCAGCATGCTTATGCAAAAGCGAAGTCTATGAAGGACTTTGCCCTGCTTCTTACAGTTGCCCTAATCAAAGGGCAGGATAGCGCGTTTCATGCTGGCTTTTGATCTTCAGACACTGCTTTTTATCCTCATCCTGTTTGTCATCGCTGCTGTTGAGATTGGGTTCTACCTGGCGCAGCGCCGACAGCGGGGGAGGATGCGCCTGTCTGATGGCGCATCGCTGCTGGATGCGTTGAACGATGCCCCGTTTGGCGTGGCGGCGTTGGAAGGAGAGACGGTGGGCTATGTAAACGCTTACGCGCGCCGTTTGTTGCATCTGCCCGGCGATGTGGGCACGCTACCCGATGCAGACTGGCTTCCACTGCTGGAGACCGACCGGGACGCTGCGCGTCAGGAGATCGCGACCGGGGCGGGACGCTATCGCACCATCACGTTTGCTTCTGGGCAGACGGTGCGCTGGTGGGTGATTCCCTGGAATGGGCGTGATTTCGTCTTTCTGCTCGATATTACCGCGCAGCAACGTACCGAACAGGCCGGGCGCGCCCTCATCAACGACCTGGGTCATGAATTGCGCACGCCCATCGCCACCCTTCTGACGCACCTGGAGATCCTGGGCTTGGGCGACGTGGGCAAAGAGGTGCAACAACAATCACTTGCGTTGGCCAAAGACGAGGCGCAGCGGATGGCGCGCCTGCTCAACGATATGCTGGAACTGGGACGCCTGGAGACATCCCAGGAACTTCCGCGCCGCCCTGTGGATCTGGTGGCATTGGTGGAAGATGTGGTGTTGCAATCCACGCCCCGCGCGGTGGAGCGGCAGATGGCGCTCTCGTTGGAAGCCGAATCTCCATTGCCGTTTGTCTCCGCCAACGCCGACCGCCTGCGGCAAGTCTTTCTTAATTTGTTGGACAATGCTTTCAAATATGCGCGGCCCGGTGACCGCATCACCATATCGTTGCGCCGCGCACCCAACGGCATTGCCTGCGCCGTTTGTGATACCGGCCCCGGCATCCCACCGGAGCACCTCCCCTATGTCACGCGCCGCTTCTACCGTGCTGCACCTAAGGGTATCGAGGGTAGCGGATTGGGCCTGTCCATCGTTGCCGAAATCCTGCGGCGGCATGATAGCGAGTTGATCATTGAAAGTCCGGGAGTGGATGATGTGGGAACTTGTGCAAGATTCGTGATGTTGACAATTGAAGGCGTGGCGAAAACCGGCTAAAGCCTGGGTGTACACGTATACATCGGGCTTCAGCCGATGAAATGCGGAGTGCTTATGACCGGGAACATCGGCGGATTATGATCCGCCGGAAGTGTGTAAGAAACAAGCGAGCTTGCGCGGGATCACAATCTCGCGCTGTCGCAACAGTGGATTGTGATCCGCCGGAAACGTGCAAAAGATGCGTAGTTCATCAATCGTAATTCGTAAGCTGTGGTGGCTGGTGCTGGCGATCGTGCTTGTCGCCGGATATTGGTTGCTGCCGATCCGCGGGAAGGTGTATGTCGTGCCGGGGGATGAAAGCGGCTTGTCGTGGCCGCGTCTGGCATTAGAACCGGCAGGCGTACCATCCGGCGAGAAGGTGACGGCGCTGGTGACGGACGTGGAGCCGTGGACATTTGTGACACTCACTGTGGACGGCGCCCCGGCAACTCCCCAGGGGCAGGCAAGACGCATCGGTGAAATGTGGATGTGGCGTTGGACGTTCACCGTTCCCGACAAAACCGGGTACGAACTGCGTTTTTACCATGATTGTCATACCGGTTGTGTGGAACGGGCACGGTTTGTCTTGGGAGAGGTTCGCTCGCCTCGTGTCGTCACGACGCCGACGAAGTTGGGAGTGGTGCTGCCCAGTGTGACGCGGGACTGGTATGGACGCAGCGGCTGGGCTGTGGAGATCACTTATGCACGGCATGCCGAGGAGCCGTTCTGGGGAGTGGATGATCTGGCGGCGCGGATTGCCGCCCACCATGCCAGGGGGTTGCGGGTCCTCGTGCGGGTGGATTACGATCAAATGCAAAGTCTGCCGGCCGAGGGAGATTATCTAATGCTCACGGAGTACCTGGAATACTTCCGCCGTTTGGCCCGTGATGCGCGGATGCGGGATGTGTACGGCTTCATCGTCGGCGCGGATTACAACACGGCGGAGGTCAACGCGCTGACGCAGGGGCGACCGATCCCACCGGCATGGTATGCTCGCGTCTTCAACGGTTATGGCGAGGATGTGAGCCACACCGATAACGTCGTGCAAACGATCCGCATCGAAAATCCCAACACGCGGGTGCTTGTCGGCCCGCTGCGCCCCTGGACAACAGAGCAGGATGGCGAGCGCACGTACACGATTGACGTGCCCTGGCTCAATATGATGAATACCCTCGTTGCTTTGCTCAATGAGGCTGCGCGGGCGAAAGCGGCGGCGGGAATTCCACTTGCTGCGCCGGACGGTTTCGATGTGCAGGCCCCGGGACTCCCGGATGCGCCGGAGATGGCAGGTACGTTTCGCGCCGATGAGCCACGTGTGGACCTGCACCGCGAAGCATGGGACGGGGCGCGTGTGGGCTTCGGTGTCTACCGCGATTGGCTGGACATCATCAACGCTTATCCCACCACACGCGGATTGCCCGTGTACATCATCTCCACCAACACCTACGACCGCGAAGCCGGGATCCCGCCGGCACAGAACTATCCACGCGGCTGGCTAACCGCAGCGTTGGATGTGATCAACGCCGAACCACAGATTGTGGCACTGGTCTGGTTCCTTGACGACTTCCCGCATGGTGACCAATGGGACTGGTTCAGCCTCACCCGCAAACCGGGCCGTCTGGTGGATGCCGCTGAAGAATTCGATGCTTTGTTGCGGCGCGAGTAGTTCTTATCAGCAGATTTAGCAGATTAAGCAGATTTGTAAGATTTCATCTGCTAAATCTGCTTAATCTGCTGATAGAAAGAAGATGTAACCGTGGCTATCATTCGCGTTTTGCTTGCCGATGACCACCCCGCCCTGCGGATGGGGCTGCGCGTGCTGCTGGATCGCGCCCCCGATATCGAAGTCGTGGGCGAGGCAGATGATGGTGATGCGGCGTTGGCATTGATCGAGATGCTGCGCCCGGATGTCGTGGTACTGGATTGCCAGCTTCCGGACCGTGACGGCGCCAGCGTAGCGTCAGAAATCCGCCGGTGCGGATGGCCGGTGCGGGTACTGGCGCTTTCTGCCTACGATGATGACCGCTATCTCGCCGGAATGTGGACCGCCGGCGCCGTGGGCTACCTGCTCAAAAACGAAGCGCCGGGGCAAATCGTTGCCGCCGTGCGCGCCACGATGGAAGGACAGGGATTATGGTCGGCGGCGCAGATGGCGCGCGTGATGCGCTGGCAGGCAGAAGTGGCGCAGGTCCGTGATAGCCTTACCGAGCGTGAATGTGAAGTCCTGCGGTTGGTTGCCGATGGCTTGAGCAACAAGGAGATCGCGCAGACACTCAACATCACCGTGCGCACAACGGATTTCCACGTGAGCAATATCTTGCGCAAACTCGGCGTTGTCTCGCGCGTCGAGGCAGCCGTGTGGGCACAGGCGCATCTGGAATACTGTAGATTTTCACAGTAGACACCACCCTCCACTGGATTTACACTGAGGACGTAACCTATATCTCAATGTGGAGGTGTGCAATGACACAAACAACTATTGCGCCGGATATGCATCAGCCGGCGCGCAAGTCTACGGATAGTTTGCTGGAACGGCTCTTTAAGCTGGCGATGGTTGTGTTGGCCGCAATGATTGTGCTGGTGTTTCTCGTGTTGGTCGGGCGTTCTGCCATCTACAAAATCCATGCCTACGAACGCGGATTACACCTGCGCGGTGGACGCTTCATCGCCGTTGACGAACCCGGCTGGCACGTGCAGATTCCGCTGGTAGACACAGTCATCATCGTCAAGGTGAACGAGCGTTTGGGCTATGTGGAGCGCGTCTCGGCCATGACCTCCGACGACGTGACGATGGATGTCTCGTTGCAGTACACCTATCGGGTGAGCGACCCCCAGCGTTTTGCTCTGGAAGTGGATGACCCGGAACGCATCATCTTCGAGTTCGTCCAGGGCAAACTGCGGGACGTCGTCAACACAAAAGAAATGACCGAGGTTATGCATAGCCGTGCAGAAATGAACAACGAAGTGATGGCGGCGCTGCGTGAGAAGGAACAGCAGTACGGTGTTCAGTTCGTCACGGTGCAGATCCAATCCGCATCACCGCCGGAAGAGGTTGTGACGGCGATCAAGGATCGCATGGTTGCCGTCCAGCGGCAGGAACAGGCGCAGGCCGAAGCCGCGCAACGTCGCACCCTGGCGGATGCCGAGTTCTACGCCGCGCAGAAGAAGGCCGAGGGTAGCGCCTATGAAATCACCGCCCTGGCCGAAGCCGATGCGCAGCGCATCGCCCTTACCTCTGCTGCCGAGCGCGAAGCCATGCAGGCACTCCTCACGGCACTTCAGGGGAAGGGGGAACTGGGCGAGAAATACCTGCAGTTTTTGATTGCCCAACAGTTGAAAGACAACAGCAAATGGATCATTACCGGTGGAACAGGTGAAACCGTTCCCGTTGTCGAACTGCGGACGACGCCGTAGGTAAGTAGACGGCAGATGACAGACAGTAGACGGGGTTCCTTCCCCTGTCTACCGTCTACGGTCTACTGGCTACCCTCTCCAAAGGAGCTGGCTATGAAACGTGCATGGATCATTGTAAGTGTGGCGGTGATCGTGCTGGGCGTCGCCGGTATCGCGCTGGTTCGGCGTGGCCTCGGCCCTACGCAGCAAAGCGATCTGTCGCAGCCGCGCATCTATGCTTATCGCGATTGGCAAAGCGTGGGCATCTATGTCAAGCAGGGCGACCTCATCCGTATACGTGCGCAGGGAACGTGGTTGTATACGCCGGGCGAGTATCACGGCCCGGAAGGTCATCATAAATATCGCGCTCCAGACACCTATCCCATCAACGGGATTGCCGGAGGGGTGCTTTTGGGACGGATTGGCGAGGATGGGCCACTTCTTATCGTGGGCCGTGGCGGGACATTTTACGCCGACCGGTCCGGTCTGTTTTACTTGCGCATCAACGACGACATCCTCTCCGATAACGAGGGCTATGTGACGGTTGAGATATCGGTAACATCACCTGATGTTGAAAATGATTGACAGGGCCTGCATTGCAAAAGGGCCGTATAGCGACGGCCCTTTTGCGTTGTTTGTGGAACTCTTCGGCACCATAAACCGTATAGCTATTGTGAGACGCAAAGGCGTCGGTTTTACAACTTTTGTGGTCACCTGGCAGCGTCTACGCAGACTTCGGTATGAGCTTAGCCGAACGGTGGATGGCCGGCTGAAAGCGACTTCAATCGCTGAAGTTTGAGTTTTCTGGGTGGAGTATAACTATGGCCGATTGTGTTGTCCGCTGTGAAAACATCCATAAGTCCTTCCTGATGGGAAAAGAGGCGGTCCAGGCATTGCGCGGGGTCTCCCTGGACGTTGAGCGTGGCGAAGTCGTCTGCCTGATGGGGCCGAGCGGCTCCGGCAAGACGACGCTGCTCAACATCCTGGGCGGCCTCGAAGAGCCGAGTCGCGGTCACGTGATTGTGGACGGCGAGAATATCGTCTCGCTGTCGGAGGATCGCCTGTCGGAGCTGCGGCTCGTCAAGATGGGCTTCATCTTCCAGAACTACAACCTGCTGGCGAATTTCACGGCGTTGGAAAATGTCGAGGTGCCGATGGCACTGGCCGGCCTCCCCAGGCGTGCACGCCGCCGTAAGGCCGAAACTTTGCTGGAGAGTGTGGGGCTTTCCGACCGCGCGCAACATTATCCGAGCGAGCTTTCGGGTGGACAACAACAGCGGGTCGCCATTGCCCGCGCTCTGGCGAACGATCCCCCCATCCTCATCGGCGACGAAATCACCGGCGACCTGGACTCCGCGACAGGCTTTGAGGTGATGGAAATCGTCGCCCGACTCAACCGCGAGAAGGGCACCACCGTCATCTACGTGACGCACGATCCGCGTA
>Ga0208197_1000392_pt1 | contig 57868 bp, 53 predicted proteins | sample AD_JPNNA4_MetaG_FD_184444 | JGI IMG/M metagenome (GOLD analysis project Ga0208197, IMG submission 184444) | Active sludge microbial communities of municipal wastewater-treating anaerobic digesters from Japan - AD_JPNNA4_MetaG (SPAdes) (version 2) | ecosystem: Engineered > Bioreactor > Anaerobic...
CTGGCTTGCTCTACGCTTGTTGAAATAGCATAGCCAAACAAACGCGAAGGATTGTTTTCCAGAGATTTTACATGGATAATACCATCTACTAATCCTAACTGGATCAGTTCTGCTGCTAACCAAGAAATACTCCCCCCAGAACTACCGTTTTTTCGATAATCGTCCTCTATTACATATCCGGCATAAATATCCCTATAATATCCAATGTATTCATTATAGGACATCGTACTACCAAACAATGCTTGGGCTATTGTATTTTCGTCAGGCGCTTTATTGGAAAAAGGACAAACAATATCAAGGTTTACGGGGGATGTTACATTGAAGAAATCAACACGATCACGATCGACGGCAACAAATTGCCCATATTGATTCATTGTCATAACCATTGGAGAATTAGGTACAGTGGCACAAGCGCCGCATCCGACACAGTAACCACCATCAATAACCCGCCGAAGCTCCTCGTTTATCATATTACACATTTCCTCATTATTTTTCCGGCTATCCCACAGAATCATCACAAAAAGCACGAACGTTACAATTTATCCCGCATCCACATCGTCGGTTCATTTCTTTACGATTACTATTTCCCCTTATCACCAGACTATTTATCTCCCACACACATACCAGCACCCATCCCTCGACGCCTCACACAAACGCCAGGTTCGGATCATCCCGAATATATGCCAACTGCTGCCCAGATAGGGCAACACCGGCAGCCCATGCCAGCGACGCAAGAGGTGGTAGGTCGGCGAGGTCAACAAACGGCACACTTCTACCACATCGCGCCACGTCTCCTTGCGGATTTCGACCACTACAGCTGCGTCGGGCAGTCGCCCAAAGTCCCAGGCGGCGCACAACCGCGCAATAAAATCGACGCGCTCGGCGCGGGTATCCAACCTCATGGGTGGTTCTCGATCAGGGTACAATGCGCCATCAATCCAGGTCGATGACATGCAAAAATTCCTCTGTATTCTTTCCAATACGAACCTACCCGCCCATTGCTGATAGCCGACCGCTAACCGCTCCCGTTCAACACCCGCGCCGGCCCATCTGACTTGCAGAAATACACACTGTAATACGCTCCCGCGTTAGGATGAGCCGCCGGATACCGCGCACCAATGAACGCCTGAATCTCTTCGCGGTACGCCGGATCGCTCAGGCCGATACAGCTCCCCCGAAATCCCGCGCCACTGAAACGCGCACCGTAGACGCCCGGTGCTTCGCAGAGGATATTGTACAGCGTCACCAACTGCGGGCAACCCGATTCGTAGTTGTAGACCGAGCTGGCGCCCGATTCGCGCATCAACTGGCCGATGCGCTCCACATCGCCAACACGCCAGGCCGCAACGCCCTCATGCACGCGCTGTACCTCGGTGAAAAAGTGCCGCGCCCGCCGATCCAATGGGTCAGGAAGTCGCTGCCCAAATTCGGCATAGATCGCCTCCGGCACCATCCGCAAACGCGGTTGCTCCGGCGGCGTCTGGCCTGCCCAGGTGAGCAGCAGTCGCGCCGCTTCCTGACATTCGGCTACACGATTGTTATAATCCGTGCCGCCCAGCGATTTCTCCACGCCGGAGTAGACCACCAGGATGTCGAAGCCATTCTTTGCGGGCGGGATCGGAATTTTCTCGAACGTCACGGACTGGCAGTCCAGGTAGGTCAGTGTGTCGCGCTCGCTCATCAGGATCATGGACTGATCCATGATACCGTTCTTCAAACCCAGATACACGTTCTCGATATAGCGGTCAAGCTGGATATTTTCTTCAGTGGACACAGACAGGCCGTTCGCCGTCTCCAAGGCCAGCAGGTACGCCACGCCGACCGCCGCCGAGGAACTCAAACCGCCAATGGGCATTTCTCCGCCCACCACCGCGTCAATGCCGGTCTGCAAAACGTGCTGCTGTTGTAAGGCCAGCGCCGCGCCGCGCGCGTAGTTGCCCCATCCTTGCAACGATTTCGGCGGGATGTCGTCCAGCGCGAATTCAACCCGGTTGGGAAAGTTCAAGCTTTCGATGCACACGCGCCGGTCATTACGCGGCGTGAAAGCCAACCAAATGACCCGATCCAGCGTCATCCCTGTGACCAGACCATCCTGGTGATCCACGTGCGCGCCCAGCGGTGAGATACGCAGCGGTGCGTAGACGATCTGAATGTCGCGGTCAGCGCATCCTGTACGCTTTTTAAGGTGCTGTTTGAGTTCTTCGACGTACATACGAACGCCTTACCGTGAAGTCAAAAATCCGCGTTCTTCCAGATAAGCAACGATCTTGCGCGCACTTGCTTCCGGCGTCAATTCCACGGTCTTCACAATGATCTCCGGGTTGAGCGGCGCTTCGTAAGGATCATCAATGCCGGTGAAACCTTTGATCTCACCGCGCCGCGCGCGGGCGTACATGCCCTTCACATCGCGCTCTTCGCACACTTCGATGGGCGTATCCACAAAGACTTCCACAAAGTGCTCCTCGCCCACCATCTTGCGCGCCTCGTTGCGGGTGGCGCGGTAGGGGCTGATGGCGGCGCAGATCACGGTGCCGTTGTGCCGCGCGATCTCGCCGGCCACAAAGCCAATGCGCAAGATGTTGGTGTCACGGTCCTCTTTGCTAAAGCCCAGGCCTTTGGAAAGGTGCGTGCGCACCACGTCGCCGTCCAACATCGTCGCCTGACGCCCACGCTCAAGCAGCATTGGCACGAGGGCCTGGGCGATGGTGGACTTCCCCGCGCCGCTCAGCCCCGTGAACCAGATGCACACGCCTTGCTTGTGGCGGGGCGGATTCGTTTCCATCAGGATGTGCGCGGTCTCCGGGCGGGTGAACCAACTCGGCAGCAGTTTGCCCTTCGCCAGGTAGTCGTCGCGCACCTGCGTGCCGGAGATATTCGCCGTTTTCGCGCTTGGTGGGACCTTGGACACTTCCTCGTAGCGGTCCTCGTCTACCAGGTAAACCAATTCCTGGAATTGCACCGCCTTGACGCCTAACTCATCTTCGTATTGCGCCATCATCTCCTGCGCTTCGTAGGGACCGTAGAACGGCTTGCCGGAACTATCGTTGCCCGGGCCGGCATGGTCGCGCCCAACGACGAAGTGCGTCGCGCCGTAGTTGCGGCGGATGAGCGCGTGCCACAACGCCTCGCGCGGCCCGGCCATGCGCATCGCCAACGGCAACAGACTCAAGAGGGTGTTGTTTTTGTCGTAGTAGTTGTCCACCAACGCCTTGTAAACCCGCACGCGCGTGTAGTGGTCTACGTCGCCAGGTTTGGTCATCCCCACGACGGGATGGATGAGCAGGCTGCCGTCAATCTGCGCGGCGGCGCGCTTGGTCAGCTCTTCGTGGATGCGGTGCATCGGGTTGCGCGTCTGGAAGGCGATCACGTTCCGGTTGCCCATCGCCGCCAAAGCAGCGCGCACCTGCGCCGGTGTGCGGCGGATTTCGACGAAGTCGTAATAGACCGGCAGATTGAGCACTTTCAGTTCACCGGAGATGCACAGATCGCGCCATTGCTGCATCTCGGAGACCAGCGGATGCCGGTGATCGGTCGTGCCGTAGACCAACCGCGCCTCGCGCAGCGGATCCCAGCGGAAGACTTCCTCGATGCGCATGACGGCGACGATGTAGTTACGCGCGTCGCGCAATGTGATCCATTCCTCGCGGGTGGGCAGGTCTTCTTTGCTGATCGTCAAGGTGATGGGGATGGAGAACAGCGTCCCATCCGCCAGGCGCATTTCGGTCAACACCCGTTGGTAATCCGCCTTGGACATAAAGCGATCCAGCGGTGAGAAACCGCCCACCGCCAGCAGCTCAAGGTCGCAGAGGTTGCGGTCGGTGATTTGCAGGGAAGGATAACGGTTGGCCTCAGCGAGAATGGCCTCGCGTTCTGCGCCGGTCACAACGAGGTCAACAAGTTTCCCTCCATATGGAGGAATCAAAAGATCATCAGCCTGCTGTCTCAAATTCACGGACACTCCTTACGAATTACAAATGACGAATTACGAATGACGAATTGCATATCAGACATCACTGCTCTTATAACCGATTTTCAATGCCTGTCAAACCTTACGCGCAGGTTTCGGCGTCTTCGAGAGCCTGTAACAGGCGCTGCATCTGCACACTGTTGGTGAGATCGCCGCGCGTGCGCTCCAGGACGCCCCGCAGTTGGTCAACGCGGTGGCGCAGGCCGCCGGTAATGGCATCGGGATAGCTGAACGACATCAACACCTCGTAGACGGCGTCCATCGCCGCCAGTAGCCGCTCGGCCTCGTCCATCGCGCCCTGGCGCATCACGTCCAGGCAGCGGCGGCGCAACTCGCTGGCGGCCTCACACGCGCCGTTGAGGTAGGTGTCGTAGGGCACGCTCAGGTTCTCCAATGGCGGCAGCGCGCCGTTGGAGATCAACGCCAGCGTGACGCGCGCCTCAACCAGTTCTTTCAACGCATCCTGGGTGTAACCGGCGTAGAACAAATCCGGGTAGGGCGCCAATAACGCCTGCATCTCCCGTCCCACCGTTTCCGCCTCAGTTAACAGCGTGTTGGCTTCATCCCAAAGCTCGCGGTGCCCCGACCGGATGGCGCTAGAGCACAAGCGGATCAGTTCGCGGCTCTTTTGCAGCGCCTCGTCGCGGGCCTGATTGCGCGCTTCCAGGTCAGTCTGCGCCGCTGCCGCCAGTTGGTCCAACCAAACTTGTAGCGCATCTGTCATTTTAGCCCTCCACATCGGGCGGATGAACGCCCCCGAAAAATGCGCGCGCCAGGTCATCCCCCTGACCGGGCACGACAATCTCGCCGAAAGCCGCTTCGTATTTGGCGAGGTTTTCCTGCAAAGCCCGCAGCACCAGTTTCGCATTCAGCGGCGTCATCACCACGCGCGCTTTCACGCGCACTTGCGGCTGATTCGGCAGCATCTGCGCCAGGTCCAGGATGATCTCGGAAGGGGAATGGGAGATGAGGGCGAAGTTAGCGTAAACCGGCTCGAGACCGGCGGGCATTTCTACATTGATGGATTTAGGTTTTGTCGCCATGATGGCCTCCATTATACCACCCTATACACCGGAAAAACTACAAAGAACAGAGGGGCGCATAAGCCCCTCTGTCATTCATCCATGACTCCCGACCTTTAGAAGGGGATTTCTTCTTCCCCGTAAGCTTCAGGCGCTTCCGCTGCGCCAGGAGCGCCGCCAACCTCACCACCGCCGCGGCTGCCGAGGAGCACAAGGCGATCAGCAACGACTTCATAACTTGCCCCCGCGCTGCCATCTTGCCGGGTCCAAATTTTCGGACCGCCGGTTGCTCTGTCTGGCGTCAAGCGGCCCTCGACCATCACTTGCTGTCCTTTGGTCAGGTATTGCGCGGCAATCTCGGCGGTCTTGCGCCAGGCCGTCACGCGGAACCAGGTGGTTTCTTCGCCCTTTGAACCATCGGGATTGTTCCATTTACGGTTCGTTGCTATGTTCATCGTCGTCACCGGCGTCCCGTCCGGCATGTAACGCATCTCCGGGTCGCGGCCCAGGTTTCCCACGATGATGAGCTTCTGATATGCCATTGTGTGCCTCCTTTTAGTTATGGTGAAATCAATGAAAGTTGATACGCAGAATAACACGCTGATCTACAAGGATTTTACACCGCTCAGCGCAAAGCGCAAATGCGTGCAAAGTGCACAGCGAAATAATTGTCAGGGGGATTGGCTTTCGATGAAGCAGCGCAAACCATCCGCAATGCCTTGCGCTACTACGTCGGGACGCTGCGTCAGGATTTCACGATCGTCTAACATAAAGCCGATTTCAATGATGGCCGCCGGGGTGTTCTTGTCAATTTCGTAGTAGGCATGATAGCGTGTCATGTCGTAGGTGATGGTATCGGCGTCGAACGCCAGACCGGTACGCTCGCCGTAATGCTGTATCACGCAATTGACTAACGCATCGGCGGAGGGGATGAGCAGGCCAGATTCGGCGCGGGTGATTTTGAAGCCCGATTTGCCGGGGAAACCGCAGGAATCAGAGTGGATAGAAAGCAGTGCGTCCGCGCGATAGCTATTCAGGCGCACGTCAAATTCATCGAGAAGATCAACCGTCCAGCCATATTGCATGAGCAGCGCCACAACGCGCCGCGCCACATCGAGGTTGATGTCTGCTTCTTGCAAGCCATCGGGACAGAGCGCGCCGCTGTCGTTGCCGCTATGGCCGGCAATGATGCCGATGCGCGGGATGTGCGGGACGGGCGTGAGCGGCGCCACGGTCGGGGTAGGCACAGGCGTGTTCAAGGGTATGACCACCCGCCCATCCTCTTGCGCAACAGGACTCTCGGGATCGGTCGCCACCGCAACGATGGGGATCAGACCTAAAGGCACACCGAAGGCCGCCAGGACAGCTAATAGCACCAAAGCACGCATCAGCCATCCGATCACCCACGGGTCTTGACTCACGACATTCTTGTTCAAGGGTTCTGTGCCTCGCCTGGTTTCAATGCCGTTACCGCATCCGCCTCTTCCACTCGTCCTTTACTTCAATTTCATCCCAGTTGTCCTTGTGGACCAGGAAGTCGCGTAAGAGCCGGTCAAATTTGCTGGTTTCCTCCAACATAGGATAGTGTTGAGCGGTCTCAAAAATAAACGGATAAACGTTATAATCCAAGCCTTCCAACACAGCATCTTCCGGCGGCTGGATGATCGGGTCCTCGCGCCCACAGACCAACAGCACCGGCATGTCCAGGTCTTCCAAGACACTCAGGAGATTATGGCCCATCGCGTACCGCACACTCTGCACGACAGCATTGGCGTCGGTCTTGGCGGCCTCGATATCCACTTCCTCATACGATTTCAGGCGGCGTCCGAGAATGACTTTCGCCGGATTTTCGCCGCCGCTGTAACCGCTCAACGAACGGGCGATGTCGCCGCCGCTGAGGGGTGTGCAGACCGTCATCAACTGTTCGACGCGCTCCGGGTGCGTGAGCGCAAAATTGGCGCCCACAATTCCGCCCAAGCCATGGCCGATGATGGGAACGCTGCCGATGCCCATCTGATCCATGAAAAGCTCAACTTGCCCCACATAGCCGGGGATGCTATACCGCGCCGCTACCTTATCGGAATCGCCAAAACCCCAAAAATCCAGTGCATACGCCCGGAAGGACGACGACATGTCCACCATCGTAGGCACCCAGTAGCGCCACGATCCCAACCAATCGTGGAGAAAAAGTAATGGTTTACCACGCCCCAGAGCCTCGTAATGGACGAGACTGCTTTCAAGGATAATCGCGCTCATAGGCCGAACTCCGCTTGATCAAGCTTTACCGACTTCTTTCAAAATCCTGTTGACCTGCGAGGTTAACTCATCAGGCGCAAAAGGTTTAAGGATGTATTCCATTGCTCCAACTTCCAACCCTTCTTGAATCTCGCTCTCCTGCCCCTTTGCCGAGAGGAAAATCACGGGAATGTTTTGTGTGAGCGGTTTTTCTTTCAATGCTTCACACGCCTGATACCCTGTCATGCGTGGCATTCGTACATCCATCAGGATCAGATCCGGGATGATTTGTTGCGCTTTCTCCACAGCTTCCGCGCCATTGGCTACCAGTTCCACTTCAAAGCCGGCAAACCGCAGGGTAAATGCGATCAGTTCACGAATGTCACGTTCATCTTCAGCCACCAATATTCTGACCATTCTTATGACTCCTTTAATGCGCCATTCCCATGGATAAGACTATCAACACTGGCAACAAGTTCCTCCACGGAGAATGGCTTGGACACAAAACGTACCGACTCAAACGTCTCGATGGCCCCCCAACCTTGTTCAACCAGCAGCGCGTCCTCGGTTAGCAAAATCACGGCAGTTTCCACTGTCTGGGCGTCTTGCTTGAGCCTTTCTAAAATTTGATAGCCATTCATATCAGGCAAGGGTTGATCTAACACAAGGACTTTGGGATGCGCGGTATGCGCGACATTCAGCGCGCGCTCGCCGTTGCGGGCCGTGCGCACGTTGATGCTATGCAATTGTAAGGCTGCGCGCAACGGATCAAGCAGCCCCCGATCATTGCTGGCGACGACAACCGTCTCTTTTTTGTCGAGTAGAGGCAGGATCACTTCGCGCAACCGTTTCTCATTTAACGGCTTAACCAGGTGCTCCGTCGCCCCCAAGCGCAATCCCCGCGCCCGGTCGGACGTCACGGAAACAATGACCACCGGAATATCAGCCGTTTCGACGTCACGTTTGAGCAACTGCAACACTTCAAATCCATCCAAATCCGGCAGACGGATGTCCAGCGAGATCACATCAGGATGCTTTTCGCGCGCCAGACGCAGGGCTTCCTCACCGGAAACAGCGGTCAAAAACTCTACATCATCCTGATGCAGCATAATCTTCAACAAATCGGCGCTTTCACGATCGTCTTCGACCACCAGAATCGTTGATTTCGGCTCGCCAGCGATGCGCGGCGGGAGCGTCCCGACATCCGCAGTCGGCTCGCCTTCAGCAATTGGCACCGAGAAGGTGAAGGTGCTCCCTTTGCCCAACGCGCTGTCCAGAGAAATCGTTCCCCCGTGCATTTGGATGAGGGACAGCGAGATCGCCAATCCCAGGCCCGTTCCAGAGACTTCATACACAGCGGGATCATCTTCCACACGGTAGAAACGTTCAAAGATTTTCTTCTGATTTTCGGGCGCGATGCCGATGCCGGTATCGGCAACCGCGACGTACAACATGGCGTCCCGCACGTAGACATACACGCCAATCTCACCGCCAACCGGCGTGTATTTATACGCATTGCCCATCATATTCGTCACAATCTGCACCAGACGATCATGGTCGCCGTAGACTTTGGGCAACAGGGGCGGCAATACGGTCAACAAACGCTGTTCCTTTTCCACGATTTTGGGATGCAACAAATCCGCGACTTGCTTAATAACTTCTTCTATCGCCACCGGCGCGAGTTGCAATACCACCCGGCCAGTTTCAATGCGCGATATGTCGAGCAAATCGTTGACCAGACTGGTCAGACGTTCCGAGTTTGACTTAACCTTCTTCAAGAAATCGCGCTGGATGTCCGACAATGGCCCGGTAGCGCCCATCAGGATCAGGTCAACGTATCCGACAATTGACGTCATCGGCGTGCGCAATTCATGCGAGACGGTAGAAACAAAATCGCTCTTGGCGCGGTCGGCCTCCACTTCCGGCGTGATATCGCGGAAGACAGAGACAACCCCCAGGAATTCCTGGGACGGCGACATGACCGGCGACAGGTGTACGCTGACAAAGCGCCGGCCCACTTCCATGCGGTGCGCCAAAAATTCATCGGCAGCGTGCGCCTTGGGAGCCTCACGCCACTTTTCGATCTGCGCCAGCCAGTCGTGCGCTGCACTGCCATAAAGGCCCAGAATGTCATCCTGGAAACGTCCCAACGCCTGCTCACGACTGATGGACAAGATGCGCTCGGCAGCCGCATTAAAGAGGATGACGCGACCGTTGGCATCGCCGACCATCACACCGTCAGCAATGCCCTCCAAAATCGCCTGGTTCTTCGCGGCCTCGATTTGCTGCCCGCGCAGCATACCGCCAACCCGCTCGGCCTGTTCACGAATCAGGCGATAGAGTTCGGCGTTGTTCAAGGCGTTGCCCAACTGGATGGCAGCCGCTTCAACCAGACGCAACTCAGGCTCACCGAAGACATTTTCCAGCGGCGACTGCAACAGGATGACGCCCAATGATTCCCCGGCGCTTCCCAAAATGGGCACGGCTAAGACGGAACGCACACCGCGGTCATACAGTGCAGCGCAACGTTCATCTTCCAGCGCGTTGGGGACGAGCAGCGCAGTTCTTTCCGCCAGCACCCATCCCACAACCCCTTCATTCCGGCCAAAGGGCGCTAATCTCCCACCGGGCGGAATTGGTTCCGTGTGACCGATGGCCGCGCGGTAGACGAGCCGTCCGGTGTTGTTGTCGAGCAGAATCACGGCGCTCCGTGAAGCTTTGACCGCCTTCTGCAACAGCAACAGCGCCTGGCTGAGCACCCGGTCTATGTCCAGGCTGGCGGCCAATTCGGACGCAATCTGGTAGAGGACGCCGGAACGATCGCGCTGGACGCGCAAGTCTTCCAGGGCTTCAGCCAGTTCGCGCGTGCGCTCTGCGACACGCACTTCCAGCTCTTCGTTGAAGCGTTTGACCTCCGCAAAGAGCCGCGCATTTTCGACGGCCACCGCGACCTGATCTGCCAGAGCGGTCAGCGTCGCCACGTCGGTGGGCGTGAAGTCTCCCTTGTTCTTGCGATCCGCCGCGAGAACGCCCACAGAGCGCCCTTCCACCATCAACGGCACCATGAGCGACGAGCCGATGGCAACCGGCCCGGCCTGGTGATGCAGGTCAGCCGCGGCGTCCTCAATGACCAGGGGCATCCCCGTTTTGACCACGGTTCCGACGCTCGCTTCCCGGTGCGCCAATGCGCGACCCGCCAACAGATCAAGCGAGTAACCCGATGTCGCCATCGGAATAAAACCGTGTCCGCTCTGCTCTTGCAGGAAAATCGTCGCATAATCATACTGCAACAGGTTTGTCACCGATTGCGCCACGGTATTCAAGACCAGAGGTAAATCCAGCTTGGTGGTGATCGAACGGCTTAGCTCGTTGAACAGGCGCAAGGTGTTAACCTGGCGCTGTAAGTCTTCAATCAACCGGTTGTTCTCAATCGCCAACGCGACCTGGGCGGCAAAAATCTCTATGACTTCCGCGGTCAACGCCGTCGGGGCGCGCCCATCCAATGGATCATCAACCGACATAATGCCCACCACATCGCCGTGGCTGCCGCGCAATGGAATGATAAAGGTGTCTTTGGGATGCCACTGACCGGGCTGTCGTTCGAGGATAGTGGCAGACGGGATGAAGACGTCAATGTCGCCAAGCAACTCGTCGTAGTATTCGGCGGGAATATAGTAACAACGCCCCAGCCGGAATCTGTCCTGGAACAAGGCGCGGATGCGTGGCCAGGAATGGCGCACGGTCTTCATCTGTTCCAACCGCGCCAGAGGGATCCCCGCGCCGGCCACGCGGCGCAGGGAGAGGCCCTCAATCACGCTGATCAAAACGATGTTGAACCCGGTTCCCTCTTGGACTGCATAAGCGATGTCGAGCAACGTTTGATCCAGAGGGCGATCAGAACGCATCGTGCGCGAGACTTCCAACAAGAGCGCCATTTGTTCGGCGCGCTTGTGCATCAACTCGCCGCGCTCAAGTTGTTCCAAATAACGCCGGGTGTTCCCCACGGCGATGGAGGTCTGCACCGCCAGCCCGGCAATGAACTCCAATACCACCGGCGGGAAGGCCGCCGGTTGATTGCTTTGCAATAAAATCGCTGCCGCCGGTTGTCCTTCGTAAAAGACGGGTTCCACCAACACGGTTCGCGCGCCGGGCGGAAAAACCGCCGCATCCGGTAATTGCGTCACATCAGGGATGTGGATCGTGTCTTGCCGGGCCATGAACCGCGCCAATGGCGAATCCGGCTCCGCACGGTTGGTGAAATGATGGATAGCTTCCAGGGCAGCTTCGTCGTACCCCAGGGATACACGCAGTTCGAAATCCGCCGCGTTAAAGACGGCGATGAAGCCCGCATCGGCTGCGCTGAAGTGGACGGCTTCTTCCAGAACGCCATTGAGAATGTGATCCAGGTCAAGCGTGGCCGTAATGTCGCGCGTGACCCGCTGCAGAGCTTCCAACGCCTCAAGACGCCGCCGAAGTTCAGCGTCGGTCTGGGTGTATAACCGCGCATTTTCAATCGCAATGGATGCCTGCTCGGCCAGAACGTGCAGCACGCTCAACTCATCGTCCGTGAACAGATGCGGCGCGGTGAATTGCACCGACAGCATCCCCACCGGCTTGTCCCCGCGATGCAGAGGACAATCCACAAAAGCGCGGAAGCCCTCTTCTCTGGCAAGTTGCGCGACTCTGGCAGACTCCGGCTCCTGCAATACATCCACCGACACCACCATGGTGTTAGTCGCCACGGCGTGGGTGCGCCCGTCCTTGACCACCGGAATGCCTTGTGAGAGCGCCCGGTAGCGCTCGGACACGCCTTCTGCCGCCGCCAGGTTCAACAGGCCGGTCACAGCGTCCACCACGAAAATCGCAGCCCGTTGGCAGTTGAAAACCCCAAAGGCCATCCGCACAATCTCATTGAGCACGGTATCCAGGTTCAGCGACGCGCCGATAGTCGAGGCGACGGATACCAATGAGCGCAAGTGCTGCGTCCGGCGTTCCGTGCGTTCGATCAACTGCGAGATGCGCACGGTTCCAGCGATCTGGGACGCTAACATCGCCAGCATACGCGCATCCTCTTCGGTGAAAGTGCGCCGTTCCCTGGGATTCGCCACCAGGATGAGGCCAACCAATTCACCGGCAGTTTCAAGGGGCACACCTAGCACCTGATGGATGTCCAGGGCCACAGCCAACGGCAGCAGGCCCATAGCCTCCACCCGCGCGTCGCTCTGCGCATCCTCAAGCATCCAATAGAATTGCTTTTGACGCTGCAACAACGAACGCGGGTCGGGAAGCGGCACAATACAATTGCGCGCCCATTCCTCGGGCATACCAATAAAGGGCGTGCTGGCGACCAGGGCTGCGGCTTCGGCGTCGTAGAACAGCAGACCGGCGATGTTGACGCGCGTCATCTCCGCCACGCGCGACGCCACTTCGCGGACAACATTTTCCGCGCTCCCGGCGTGCCCTACTGCGTTAACAATCTCGCGGAGACTTTCCAGGGTATGCACCCGTTTCTGCGCCGCCTCGAAAAGTCGCGCATTCTCAATCGCCACCGCGGCCTGTCCGCCCAAGAGCGTAGCCAGTTCTTTGTGATGCTCGGTGAATTGTCCAGGAGCCGCCGCCGCAATTTCGAGCGTTCCTACCAATTCGCCGTGCGCGATCAAGGGGATGCCCAAAAAGGAACGTGACCACAGCTTGAGGGTGGCATTTTTTGGCTGCACAGCCTCAAAGGCCAACACATCGTCAATCAACAACGGCTGACGGGTGCGCGCTAACCAACCGCTCAAGCCCTCATCAAGTTGATAGGTTACGCCCTTCAGATCAACGCCCTGAGTGGCGACGGCATTGAAACGGTACACGCCGTTGACCAGCACATTCTGCTCGGCGTCAAACAGCGTGATTTCTCCGGCGTCGTAGGGGATGAGCGCGGTCACGCCGTCCAGGATGACATTCAACGTCGTCTCCAGGTTCAAGCTTTCGCCGATCAAACGGCCCATGTGTTGCAGGGTTTCCAACTCCTGCACCTGACGCGACCGAACCAGATCAATGTTTTCGTAGCGCGTCCAGACCGTGGAAGCCATTTGCACTACCGCAACGAGGCTGCCGAGGAGTTCGACATCCTCCGTCGTAAATGGCGTCTGGCAACGACCCAACAACAGCCAGCCGCGCCACGCGGCGTCAACCGCAACGGGGGCACCAAGCACGTGCGGCAATCCCGGCTGTGTCGTCGTCCAACACTGTGCGGCGGTGGAAGTTTGACATAGCGCGAGCGCCGCCCGCCATACCGCGCTATCCACAGCCTCGCTTCGATCCAGAGGAATCACGGTGGTCGTGGGGGCATCCCAAACCCAAGCGCCAGCGTCCGCTCCAAACCATAGAGCGGCTTCTTCAAGTGCGATGCGCCATACAGCTTCAACACTTGAGGCGGTCGTTAACCGTTCGCTGAGCGCCTGCAGTCTTCCCAAAGGCTACGCCTCCACCTTCACAGTATCCAGCTTCCCCTATTCCTGCCGGCGCGCCTGGCGGCGTACCTCTGCCGCCGCCTCGGTGATCTCCCGGATGTCGGTAAATGGCCCATCATCCGCCGTAAGCCCGCCGATTTGCAGCGTCATCAGTGGTTTATGCACTTCCTTGTCATCCTCGTCCTTGACGATCAAATATCCTTGCATCCGGGTCATAAAGTCATAGTGCGTGCCGACATTTTCTTTGAAGCGGCTGATAATCTCTGAGCGCAGCGAGGCCACGAGTTCTTTGCGCGTGATGATGATGAAATTGTCACCGCCGATGTGCCCGATGAAATCATCCGCTGTGCCCATCTCGTCAATGGCGTCATTGAGCAGCATCCCCGTGAAGCGCAAGACCTCTTCCCCGGCAACAAAGCCGTAGACCTCGTTGAAAGCGTCCAGTCCATTGATGCCGATGTACAAGATACCCCAATCCTGCCGGCGCATCAGCTCGCGCAACTGCTGCTCGATCAGCCGCCCGCTCGCCAAACCCGTGCTGGGACTGGTCAAGCTGGCGACTTCGGCGCTCTTGATCGTGTTGCGCACGCGCAGACGCAGCTCTTCCAGGTCGAAGGGTTTGGTGATGTAATCATCGGCGCCTAATTCAAGTCCCTGGATTTTGTCGTTGCGCTCGTCCCGCTGCGTCAAGAAGATAATGGGAATGTGGCTGGTACGCAGATTGGTCCGCAACTGGCGACATACTTCGTACCCGTCAATGTCGGGCAAATTGATGTCCAACACAATGACGTTGGGCATATTTTGTCGCGTCATTTCCAGGGCCACACCCCCGCGAGGGGCGACGTAGACCTCATATCCCTGCGACTTGAAATAGAGTTGCAACATACTGTAGATATCAATATCATCCTCTACTACCAGGACACGACCACCACTCATGCTTCTACCTCCTGCCAACGGTCACCGACCGCGTAGTTAACCGATTTGGGCCTTTGCCTTCACTTTTTGAATGAGAGTTTCTTCCAGTTTATGTTCAAAGCTGCGCAACGCCGCCAACTCAAACCCATGTTTCGTCGCCAAAGCCTCGATCTCTTGCACCTGTTCAATCGAAAGGTTCTTGCCAATGGAGTAATCCTCGAATCGTCCATCGAAAGCCAGGGTCATCGTTTCCGCCAGGCATCCATAGGTAAGATCGGGCGGAAGTCCATAGTCGAAGCCAAAGTTCACCTCTCCTGGAACGCGCACCAAACCGCCGTCAATCACCAAAACGTCGTCGCGCGCGTGGATCACGTGCTGCGAGACGTCACGCGGGCGGGAAACATCGCAGACCACCGCGCCCCGCCGCAACATCTCCGGCTGAATAAGATTTCCCCCGGAACTGGTCACCGTGACCACTACCTGGGCCATCACAATGTCTGTCACGGTGGTGGAAATGACGACATCGCCGCAACCGGCGCGGCGCGCTTTTTCTGCAACGGCGGTCAGCGCATCAGTCTGCCGCCCGATCAAAAGCATACGCTGCACATTCGGCGCCAGGAGCTGCGCCACAGCCGCACCGATCGCGCCGGCTCCCCCCACCACCGCCAACGTCGTTTGCGCCAGATCAATGTCCATCATCCGCGCCGCCTCACGCGTTGCCTGAACCGCCACGGCGGCAGTGTAACTGTCGCCTGAGGTCACCGCAATGTCCAACCGCTGTGCAATCGTAGCGCCGCCATCCCCCACCACCGAGGTGTACGCACCCAATCCCAGAATCTGCGCGCCCAGGCTTTCCGCCAGTTTGCCCGCGGCGACAATTTTCTTATAGACCACCTCCGGCGGCAAACTCAGCATCCGTTGCGGCGTGTAGGGAACCGCGATCAACCAGCCTTCAAGCTCCTCGCCGGTAGCCTTCGAGCGCGCACCGGTGATATGAGAAAGTTGCACGGGCGGCCAAAAACGGCACACGAAATGGATGGCTTCTTCGGATAGGACTTTGCCCAAGAACGGATATTTACGCGCCACATCCCGCTTCGGATCAATCGGATGGATGATAAAGGCAAACGAATGCATACAATCCTCACGCATCCCGTTTGTATAAGCGGGGGTGCATCTTCTCGCCATCCTGGAGCTTGAGGTGATCGCTATCCTCGTAATACACGTTGCCGGTGATGACTCTGCGCTTATCGTCAGAAGCAAACATAATCACATCCGACTCGATCATCCGGGCGGGGAAGAAAATCAATCCAGAGCCGATGCGTACATTGTGCCCGATGGCGCTGCCCAGCGCGGTCATCCCGGTTTCCTCAAGCTTACCGCCGAAATGCGAACGCAGCGGCTTATCCACCAACAAAAAGTCAGTGAACGTCGTGCCAGCGCCCACAAAGGAATCACGCCCGACCACACACATTTGCAGACAGGTATTCTGCGCCACCATACAGCGGTCCATCAACACGGTGCGGTAGAGCGCGGCGCGGAACGGCAGAAAAGTGCCGTTGCCCACGACACTGAGCATCAGTTGACACCCCTGGTCAATGGTCACGTCATCGCCGATGACGCAATTTCGCACCACTACGCCCGGCCCGATGTCTACGTTGTCCCCAATAATCGTCGGCCCCTGGATGATGGCAGTGGGATCAATGGTGCAATTCTTCCCCAATTTGACAATCTCCGAGGACGTGAGAACTTGTTTGCGCTCCAGGATGCCGCGCCAGAGCATCTTCAGGAGCAGGCCCAGGTCACGCTCCAGACGTTTCTCAAACTGCACGCCGATGGCAAAGATGCCGAAATCTATATTGGCGTGCAGGATGTGTATCCAATGTTCGATGGACAGGAAAGGTTTGGTCGGCAGATGGTAGGTCAAGTCGCCCTGGAAGTCGGACATGTGGGTAGGCACGTGGTAGAAACCTACTTCACGCGCTTCGGTGTCCATGACGAGGGGGCGCACGACCGGTTCAATGCCGTAAGGATAGTACCACAGGTCGGCGACGTAATAGTTGCCCTGGCGGCGGATGCCGCGTTGCAGATAGAGCGCCTGCCCGGTAATCGCCGGATCGTCCAATTTGAAGGCGACCTGGCAGGCTTTGCCGGACTCTTTCGCGCGGAGGATGAATTCGTCAATGAAACCCTGATCGAAGTAGAGATTGTCGCGGTACACCAGGGTTGCTTGGCGGTCGCTGCCCACTTCGTTGATGGATTCGACTTCGCGCTCTTCGGTAGTGTACCGCGCGAGGACATCCCGCTGATGCAGCCATAGAGGGTGGGTCAGCACGCTCAGCTCGCGGGCTGGCTCGTTGAAAGGCGGTATCTTTCTTCGGTCACGCAGGATGATTTTACGCATTCCCTATCCACACTACCATTAAATCAACGGGGTTTTGTCCACCCGTAAAGCGCCTACAGCGTCGCCACAGGCGATACAACTGATCCCCTCGATAGAAAAGTGCTTGCCGCGACTCACCCAGTACAGCGACTCTTGCACCAGGCCTTCAAGCAGAGCGCAGGCTGGCGCGTCTGAATGTCGTCCCCAACAAAATCCACAGCGCTCTGTCATGAAAAAGAAACTGTCTTCCCCTTCGCCGAGCCGCACATGATGGTCGGTGTAACGGTTGAAGATTTCGGCCAGGACCTCAAGGCCAATGCGCATCCGCAGGGTGATCGGAAGAAGCCTGAGAGCAAAATCTGCGAAACCGATCACGCCCCCAAAACCTTCAATCCCATACTTAAAACAGGCTTCACCGGAGCGCCGCGCGATTCTTTGTCCCCCACGAACCCCGTAAATGCCTTCGATGGCTTCGAAAAGCCGCCCTACTTCGCTAAACGTCATCCCCTGTTCGAAATTAGGGGGCGGACAATGCTCAATAAAATACTGCAAGCGCGCCGTATTCAAAACTGCGTGAATACCGTTTTCTCCCATCACCTCCCGCATCGCCAGGAGCAGAATACGCACGATTCTGTTCGGGAAATAATAGTCACGTTGTTCTACGGTCTCGCTCACGAGTCAACCAGGAATTCCAGGATTGTGGCATGAAAGCGGTCCCTTTCGTCCAACATGGGAAAGTGCCCCGATTTCTCAAAATAGTGGATGACGTGATTTGTGATGCCCTTACGGATCAATTCACCTTGTTTAGGGTTGACGATGTTATCCTTGCGCCCGTAAATGCCCATCGCCGGAATATGTAACTCGCCCAGGCGCGGACGCAAATCGGTGAGCCGCAAATCGCGAATACTGGCGGAGAAGGATTCCCACGTGGTGCGCGAAAGGTCCTTCTTCAACATATCGTACAGTGTGCGCCAGTCTTTCGCATACGACAGGGAGAGCAACTTCATGGATAAGGTCAACAGGCCCGGTACAGCATACAGGAGACGAGCAAACTCACGGTATCCAGACAATTTGAGCAGAAAGGCCAGTCCCGAACCGGTAATGGGGGAACCAACGACGGCAACCTTGGAGACACGTTGGGGATAGGCGAGAGCCAGACTCAGAGAAACTGTACCGCCCATCGAGTGCCCCATCACCCGCGCGCGTTCCAGGCCCATCCGCTCCATAAACTGGTCAACCATACGCACGTATTCGGTGACCGAAAAGGAACCTTGTTTGGCTGATTCGCCAAATCCCCAAAAATCTAGCGCATAAGTCTTATACTTATGCTCGGCCAGATACTCCATAGTGGAGTACCAATAATTCCACGAGCCGAGCCAGCAATGCAGCAAAACAACCGGCTTCCCCCGGCCAAAAGTTTCGTAGTGAACGATACCCCGATCCGTAACAATAGAACTCATCTAGTTTGACCCCGCGCCTCTTTTCATTTATCATACCACAAAGCCTATCGCAGCACGAAAAGAGGCCGTTGCAATTCGGTTAAAAAACAGTTACTCTTCTTCCATCAGTTCCAGGATGGAATAGAGTAACTCCAACAACACCTGTTTGACGCTCTCTTTATCGGTCGCCACACACGGAACGACTTTGACTCCCGGCTCGACGTGCAAAACGATACGCAGGTCCTCCGGCGGCCAGGCGTCGCCGAGGTCCTGCTTGTTGGCGGCAACGATATAAGGAACCGGCGAATAGCTGCGGAAAGTGTCCAGGATACGGCGCGCTTCACGGAAGGTCTCCGGTCGAGTGCTGTCCACAAGAACGACAAATCCCAACATCCCCTCCGAGAGAATCTCCCACATGAAGTCAAAACGGCGCTGTCCCGGCGTTCCAAAGAGATAGAGGATCAACTCATCGTCAATGGTGATGCGGCCAAAGTCCATCGCCACCGTAGTCTGCTGTTTGATGCGCTCTGCCTCTTTGGATATCTTCCGCTCGGTGGACACGACATCAATTTCACTGACGCTTTGGATCAACTCCGTCTTCCCGGATGCAAAAGGCCCTGTCACAACGATCTTTAGCGTCTGCATAGCCTATAACTCCTTGATCCGGCTGATCAGCTTTTGAACAATACCACGTTTGACTGCCGGGCGTTGCATCTGTGTTGCAGTCGGCTGTGTTACAGGCGTCGCCGCCGCCGCAGCAGCACTGGGACGCGCCACGGCAGTAGGGGCGCTCACCGGTCGTGGCGGACGAATGATCTCCACCAGACCGGCCTGGAGCAGGCTGTAGACAATCTTGCGGATTTGCAGCTCGCTCATGCTGTTGAACTGTGCAATCTGCCGAATGGTATTGCTAGGGTTGACGAAGGAAATCACACGCCATTCCTCAACGCTGAGATTCACATCCCGCAGCGGAGTCGTCGGGCGGTCGGCAAATTTGAGAGGGACATCGAGATCGGGAAGTTCATCCTGGAGCCGTTCCCATTCCTTGACACGGCGGCTACCTTCCATGATGACGTTTTCCAGAGCGATGGAGGTAGCGATTTTACCCTGAACAGGCAACTTGGAGGGTTCAAAGCGAAACTGACCTTCGCTCCATGAAAAGATCTGATACACCAGATCCAGAACATAATCGCGCACGCTTTTGACCACGACTTGTTGTTGCAGACGCCCGCTCGTAATCAACACCTGCGCAATTTCCCGATCGGTTTTACCGGGCATGTTCGTTTGGATCATCCGCACTTGCTCCGCTGTGAAGACATTCGCGCGCTGCAATATAACGGGCAAACTATCTTCCACACCTTCAAGCGCCGCGTATATCAACTTCCCTTCACGAAAACAAAGGTACGAGTTCTTCTGCGCCCCCTCAAGATAGAGAGTTCCTGTCTTTCGGGCCAGATTAATGAGGTTCAGCAACTGCGTTATTCCGAAGTCTTCTAACCTGCCTTTTAGTGCCATCTCCAACCGTCCTTAATCTGCTAATAAAAAGGGGTCATCATTGCCCACCCGGAAAATTTCATATCCACAAGGTCAAAGCAACGTTCCCCCCCGCGGCTTAACGCTAAACTTGAAATGACATTAAGCGTATGCAACATACAATCATAACCATTATAAACGTGTTCCTCTAGTGAGCAAATAACGTACCCTTTATGTTTTTAACTTTCTACTGACGAGGTTGACGTTGTAGCAGCGTTTTGTTTGATGGCGACGGCCTGCGCCAGGATTTCCAGCGCCCCCTGCTGGGCGGCTTCCCCCTGCGTACCCAACATCTGCGATAGCTCCGCGACCCGCATCTGATCTGTCAGACGTACTACCTGGGTTACAGTCCGCCCATGGGCAACAAGCTTCTGCACGCCAAAATGCACGTCGCCAAACCCCGCCAATTGCGGCAAGTGGGTGATGCACAGCACCTGATGCCGCATATCAGTGTCAGCGCCGCAATGCACAGTAAGCTGCCAGAGCTTCGCCCCCACCATCGCGCCAACCCGTCCACCAATGCCCTGATCAATTTCGTCGAAGATGAGAGTGGGCGTGCGGTCGGCGCGGGAGAGCACCGTCTTGAGTGCGAGCATCAGCCGCGCTGTCTCCCCGCCCGATGCGATGCGCGTCATCGGTTTCAGTCCCTCGCCAACGTTGGGCGCGATGAGGAACTCGACCCGATCCATGCCCGTCGCATCGAAGGCCGCCCGCGTAACCAGGCTATCCGCGAGCGTCTCCGTTCCCAGGCTGGTCACAGCTATCTCGGTGGGCAACGTGGCGGTTAAGGGGATGCCAGCGGCATCTTCGCGCCACTGAAAGGCAACGCCCAGACGCGCGCCTTCCATCCGCAAATCCTGCAGTTCGGCTTCAGCGCCAGCCGAGAGCCGCACCGCAGCAGCCTGGCGTTTCTGCGAAAGCTCCTGACACACGGCCGCGCACTGTTCGAGCAACGCCAGCTCAGCCTCGATCAACTCGGCGATCCGTTCGTCGCTGTGTTCGAGCGTTTCGAGTTCAGCAGCGGCTTTTTCGGCATACGCCAGCACCTCCTCAACCGCGCCGCCGTATTTGCGCGCCAACTGCCGCAGCAACGACAGTCGCTCTTCTACCCAGGACAATCGGCGAGGATTGAATTCGATGCCGCCCAGGTAGTCGCGCAGCCCGCGCGCCAAATCCTCCACCTGATACCCCACCTCCTCAAGCGCCTGGGCCTGGGGCGCGAGGGTCGCGTCAATGCGCGCGAGCGCCGCCATATCGCGCTGCGCCTGCCCGATCAAATCCAGGATGGCGGGGGACTGTCCACGCCCTTCCTCCAAAACTGCAACAAGACCAGAGGCCAGCGCCGCCAACTGTTCAGCGTTCGAGAGGCGCACCAACTCGGATTCCAATGCTTCTTTTTCGCCCGGCAGCGGCTTGGCGGTATTGATCTCGTCTACCTGGAAGCGCAGCAGGTCAATGCGCTGCATCCGGTCGCGCTCGTTCTGGCGCAGGGTGTGCAATTCGCGCCGCACGGCATGAATCTGCTGAACGATCTCGGCGACCCGCGCGCGCAACGCATCCAAGCCGGCGAAGCGGTCCAGGAGATACAGATGCTCGCGCACACGCAGCAGGCTCAGGTGTTCGCTCTGCCCGTGGACATCCACCAACTTCTCGGCAATATCGCGCAGTAGGGTGATGGAGACCACGCGCCCATTCACCCGCGCGACCGTCCGTCCACTACTGCGCAGTTCGCGGCTCAGCCACAGGATATCCGGCGCGTCCCCATCTAATTCCTCGCGCTTGAGGATGGCCGTCAGTTCTTGGGATTCCAGCGGAGCGAGCACAAAAAGCCCTTCCACGCGGGCGCACTCGGCGCCCTGGCGCACCGCCGTCGTATCGGCGCGACCACCCAACAGCAAAGCGACAGCGTCAATAAGGATGGATTTCCCCGCGCCGGTCTCCCCAGTCAACACGTTGAATCCCGGCTCCAACGTCAAATGCAATTCGTCAATAATTGCAAAATCTTTGATATGTAGTTCTCGTAACACAGTCCACCCACATCACAGAAGTCTTCCCATGCAACGGTCTGCCGGAAAGCTTGCTCAGAGGATATACCCTTTTGCCCAACAAGACAAGTGGCAATCCGTAGGAAGTGGCGCACCTGCGTAAGGCGTAAAACGTAAAGCGTAAAAGTACAAGTTAGGTATGTTCTGAGACGTTGTACTGGCTCTATACCCATAAAGGTTAGAAAAAACACTGTCAAATTATACCAAAATCCTACAAAAAGCTATCCTGATAGGTTTTGAGAGCGCGTTTGTGTTATGATAGTCACACTAAGAATCTATCCGAAAGTTCGGCATTGACACATCGTAAATGCTCGCAGACACAATCTTTGGATAGAGGCTAAATCTGTTGTGATGACAACCCTGATTCGTTCTGAGTTGGCTGTCTAGTCTCCAACGCACCGGTGTTGTCGGCATATCACGTGGAGGGTACGTCATGACCCAATTGTTGGATCAGATTAAGAAGCCGGAAGACCTCAAGCATCTCGAACGCTCTGCACTCGACCAGCTCGCTGCGGAGATCCGGCAACACATCATTGCCACCGTCCTGGAAAACGGCGGGCACATGGCTTCAAACTTGGGCGTGGTCGAGTTGACCATTGCCCTGCATCGCGTTTTCGACAGTCCACGCGACAAGCTGATCTGGGACGTGAGCCACCAGTGCTATACCCACAAACTGCTCACCGGGCGCGTGTATGATTTCGGCACACTGCGCCAGTATCGCGGGTTGTCCGGCTACACCGAGCCGCGCGAAAGCGTCCACGATGTGTTCACGACGGGGCACGTGGGGACGTCCATCTCATCGGCGCTGGGCATTGCCGCCGCGCGCGACCTGCAAGGCGCGGATTTCCACGTCGTTGCCATCATCGGCGACGGTTCGGTCACGGCGGGGATGGCGTTAGAAGCGTTCAACCACGCCGGTTACCTGCAAAAACGTTTCATTGTCATCCTCAACGATAATGAAATGTCTATATCGCCAAGCGTCGGCGCGATTGCCAACCATCTCAACACCCCGCCGGCTGCATCCCCCACCCTCTGGGAAACCCTGGGCTTCCAGTACATCGGCCCGGTGGATGGGCACGACCTCGACGCCTTAGAGGAGCACCTCCGCGCCGCCAAAGCGGTTGCCGACAGGCCCGTTGTGGTCCACGTGCGCACCCAGAAGGGCAAGGGCTACCATCCCGCCGAAAGCGACCCGGAGAAATGGCACGGCGTCGCGCCCAAGGCCGTGGGCGTTACGCTGCCGCACAAGAAAAACGCCCCCACCTACAGCCAGGTCTTCGGCGACACGGTGACCGCGATGGCGCGCGCCGATAAGCGCGTGGTCGCCATCACCGCTGCGATGCCGTCGGGGACCGGGTTGAGCGGTTTTGCGCGAGCGTTTCCGGAGCGCTTCTTCGACGTGGGCATCGCCGAGCAGCACGCGGTCACGTTTGCGGCGGGATTGGCCGCTCAGGGGATGCGGCCCGTCGCGGCGATCTATTCCAGTTTCCTGCAACGCGCCTACGATCAACTGATCCACGACGTGGCGCTGCAAAACCTGCCGGTGATCTTTGCCATTGACCGGGGCGGCATCGTCGGCGACGATGGACGCACGCACCAGGGCGCGTTCGATCTGGCGTACCTGCGCAGCATCCCCAACTTCACCGTGATGGCGCCCAAAGACGAGGCCGAGTTGGTCGAGATGCTCTGGACGGCGCTGACCATCAATGGCCCGGTCGCCATCCGCTATCCCAGGGGCGCGGGCGAAGGTGTGACGCTCGCCGCACAGCCCCAGGCGCTACCCGTGGGGCGGGCAGAGCTGCTGCGCGCAGGCGCAGATTTGGCAATTCTTGCCCTGGGTTCGATGGTCTATCCGGCGATGGAGGCCGCCAAAGCCCTTTCCAGCCTGGGCGTGGAAGCTGCTGTCGTCAACGCGCGCTTCGTCAAGCCGCTGGATAGTGATCTGCTCAAAAGCCTGGCGCTGAATTTCAACCGCCTGGTAACAGTCGAAGAGGGCGTGCTGGCGGGTGGGTTCGGTTCCGCCGTGTTGGAGCTGTTGGAGGCGCGTAACCTCAACTACGTCACGCTCAAACGGCTGGGGTTGCCCGATGAATTCGTCGAACACGGCGACCGCAGCCTGTTCCTGAAGCAGTACAACCTCGACGCCGCCGGGATCGTCAGCGTGATCCAGCGGACGTTCCCCGAACTGTTCAGCGTGCCCTGGTACTACAATGTCGAATTGCCGGGCCAGCGCGTGCTCGCCAGTATGCCCGGATTCGGGCCAGATGCGCAGCGTCACATGCTTGATCGTGGTCTGACGGGCTAGTATGCCGCAGCGTATCGCCATCCTCGGCAGTACCGGTTCTATCGGGCGGCAAACCCTGGACGTGCTTCGGGCGCTGCCCGACCGTTTCACCGTCGTCGCGCTGGCTGCCGGGCGCAATGTGGCGCTTCTTAATGAACAAATCCGCGAAGTTCATCCCGCGGTGGTGGTAGTCAGTGAAGCCGCGGACGCGCCGGGCGTCGCACATCCCCATGTTTTGACAGGTGAAGCAGGGCTGGTGGAGATTGTCACCCGCCCGGACGTAGACCTGGTCGTCGTCGCCACATCGGGCAAGGCGGGCTTCGCGCCCACGCTCGCCGCCATCGAGGCGCGCAAAGCCATCGCCATCGCTAATAAAGAGGTACTGGTGATGGCCGGGCAGTTGGTGATGGAGGCCGTGCGAAAATGCGGCGTGGAATTGCGCCCCATTGATAGCGAGCACAGCGCGCTGTGGCAATGCTTGCGCGGCGAGGACAGTGACGCGGTTGCCAGGCTCATCCTCACCTCGTCCGGCGGGCCGTTCCGCACCTACAGCGCGGAGCAATTGCACGATCTCAGCCCCGCCGCCGCGCTCAAGCATCCCACGTGGGTGATGGGGCAGAAAATCACCATTGATTCGGCCACATTGATGAACAAAGGCTTCGAGATCATCGAAGCGCACTGGCTGTTCGGGAAACCCTACGAGCAGATTGAGGTCATCGTCCACCCGCAGAGCATCATCCACTCGATGGTGCAATACGTGGACGGCGCGATCAAGGCGCAATTGTCCGCGCCCGATATGCGCCTCGCCATCCAGTACGCGCTGAACTACCCCGCGCGCACGGCGCAAATCTGCCATCCCCTGGATTTGATCGCCGCGCACGCGCTGACCTTCGAAGCGCCCGACACAACGCGCTTCCCGTGCTTGCGCCTGGCCCGCGAGGCGGGGATGGCGGGCGGGACGTATCCGACGGTTCTGTGTGCAGCAGACGAAGAAGCCGTCGCGCTCTACCTGGCCGAGCGCATCAAGTTTTGCGACATCGCCCGGCTGGTCGGGCAGACCCTCAGCGCGCATACCGGCGTGGACAACCCCACATTTGAGGCTATACTCGAAGTTGACCGTTGGGCCAGGGACTACGTTCACACCCAACTCGCGCAGTAAAGTTTTGTCAACGGATTGAACGGATGAAACGGATTAAGAAAACAAAAATCCGTTCTATCCATTTAATCCGTTGACCCTTTTGGAGGATTGTATGGAGATTATCCGCGCTAAAGAAATGGGTTTTTGTTTCGGCGTGAAGCGCGCGGTGAAGACGGTGGAAGAGACCGCGGCGCTCGCCGCAGGGCCGATTTACACACTCGGCCCCATCGTCCACAACGACGAGGTCGTGGCGCAGATGCAGGCGCTCGGCGTGTGGGCGAAAGATGCTATTGACGAGATTGACGACGGGACAATCGTCATCCGCGCACATGGCGTCCCACCGGAGACACTGGACGCGGCGCGCGATAAAGGCCTGCGCGTTGTGGATGGCACGTGCCCCCTCGTGATCAAAGTGCAGCAGCTTGCCCGCGCGCTCCACGAGGAGGGCTACCAGGTCATCATCTACGGCGCGCCGCAGCACCCCGAAGTGATCGGCATCGCGGGATGGGCGGGAGAGGGCGCGGTCGTCGTCCAAAACCTCGACGACGTCGCCGCGCTGCCGCGTCACAAGAAAATCGGCGTGGTCTCGCAGACCACCAAAATCCCCGCCGACTACCAGGCCATCGTCGGCGCGCTGATGGGCAAGTGCCAGGAGTTGCGCGCGCACAACACCATCTGCAACGCCACCGCACAGCGCCAGGCTGCCGCCGTCGAGACCGCGCGGCAGGTGGACGTGATGCTCGTCATCGGCGAGGCGCACAGTTCCAACAGCCGCCGGCTGGCCGAAGTGTGCGCGCAGGTGAACCCGCGCACGTATCGCATCGCCACGGCGGATGAGCTGGATGCGGCGTGGTTCGCCGGCGTGGCGAAGGTCGGCGTCACCGCGGGCGCTTCGACGCCGGATGCGGCGATTGAGCAGGTTATTGCGTGGCTCAAGACCTCAACGGATTGAACGAATGTAACGGAAGTAAAAAACGTTCCGACGTTTCAACGTTTTTGGGAAACCTATGCGCACCGTAGCCATTATCCTCGCCGCCGGAAGCGGCACACGGATGCAATCCGAAGTCAACAAGCACCTGCTGCCGCTGGCGGGCAAGCCGGTGATCGTTCACACGTTGACGGCTTTCGAGCGGTGCGACGCCATCAAAGCCATCGTGTTGGTGGCGAGCGCGGAGAATATGGCCGTGTACCAGGCGCTCATCGCCGAATATGGCATCGGCAAGGTCGCCCGCATCGTGCTTGGCGGCGACACGCGCCAGGCGTCGGCCTACAACGGCCTGCACGCGGCGGGCGACTGCGACATCGTGCTGCTGCACGACGGCGCGCGGCCCCTTATCGCGCAGCGGGAGATCGAGGCAGTCATCCGCGATGCGGCAGAGTATGGCGGCGCAGTGGTCGCCGTCCCGGCAAAGGATACGACCGTGCGCGCACGCGACGGCTTTATCGAAGCGCAGTTGGAGCGCAGTACGCTATGGCAGGTGCAAACGCCGCAAGGCTTCAAGGCAGTGATTATCAAAGAGGCTTACGAAGCTGCAATGCGCAACGGCGTGCACAGCACCGACGATACCGGCCTGGTCACACGTCTGGGGGGGATGGTCAAAATCACGCCGGGTAGCTACGCCAACATCAAAATCACCACGCCGGAAGACCTGGCAATGGCCGAAGTATTATTGCGGGAAACGTTGGAACGTTGGAACGTTTCAACGTTTCAACGTTTCAACGTTTGAACGTTCCAACGGTTTTTGGGAGGGATTATGTTTTACGTGGGGTTTGGACAGGATAGTCATCATTTTGTGGAGGAGGGGGATGAGAAGCCGCTGGTGTTGGGCGGGGTGGTGATTCCCGGCGAGCGGGGGCTGAAGGGCAACTCTGACGCAGATGTGATCTTGCACGCGATCTTCAACGCGCTCACGCAGGCTGTCGGCGGGCGCTCGATCGGCTATTACTGCGACAAACTGTGCCTGGAAGACGGCATCACCGACAGCCGCGAGTACCTGAAAATTCCGCTACAGATGTTGGCAGAGAAGCATTGCGTCATCAACAACCTGGGCGTCAGCGTAGAAGGCCATCGTCCGCGCATCGAACCCTGGTCCGATGCCATCAAGCAGAGCCTCGCGCAGCTTCTTGGCATTAATACGGCGCAGATCGGCATCAACGCCACCAGCGGCGAGAAGCTGACCGCCTTCGGGCGCGGCGAGGGCTTGCAGGCGTTCGCCATCGTCAGCCTATGTCAACGGATTGAAACGGATTAGGATTTCGATATTCGACTTTGGACTGCGGACTATATGACTGAACTCACTGTTAATGCTTATGCCAAAATCAATCTGACGTTGGAAATTATCCGGCGCTTACCGTCGGGTTACCATGAAATCAAATCGGTGATGCAGCAGACGGCGCTCTGCGATGACATCAGCATTGGCGACGCCCATGCCGGGATCACCATCGAAAGCTCCAGCAGCAACGTTCCGCGCAATGCCCGCAATTCAATCTGGAAGGCGACGGCGCTGCTCAAGGAACGCTGCGGTGTAGAACGCGGCGTCAAGTTCAAGCTCATCAAACGCATCCCCGTCGGCGGCGGGATGGGCGGCGGTAGCGCCGACGCCGCCGCAACGTTGGTGGGACTGAACAAATTCTGGCAATTGGGGTTATCCCAGGCGGAGTTGTTTGAAATCGGCCAGGAAATCGGGATGGACGTGGCGTTCTGTATTTTGGGTGGAACGGCGCTGGCCACCGGGCGCGGAGAGATCGTCGAGCCGCTACCCGCGCCGCCCAGATTGCCCCTCGTCATCGTCAACCCCGGTATCTTTGTTTCGACGCGCGCCGCCTACGAGGGGTTGAATGTGGACAACTTCACCTTCACCGACCAGAGCGCGCAGATGATCGCCGCCATCGAACGGCAGGATGTCGCGGGTATCATCGCCAGCTTGCACAACGACTTCGAGAGCACCGTCCTCGACGCATATCCGCCCATTGCTGCGGCAAAACGCGCCCTGGTGGAGGCCGGCGCGGAAGCGGCGCTATTATCGGGTTCCGGCGCCAGCGTGTTCGCCATTGCCGCAACGGAAGCGCAGGCCAACGCCATCGCCGCGGCGCTCGCGCCGCATTTCCCCTTCGTCTGCGCGACCCACACACAGATTTAGATAGTGAAGATTGGGGATTGACGTTTCAACGTTCCAACGTTTGAACGTTTGAACGTTTCAACAGTCTTTTAGAGGAGAAAAGTATGCGTAGAATTTCGAAACCTATCAGCATCGGTGGGGTCGTGGTGGGAGGAGGCGCGCCGGTGACGGTGCAATCGATGACAAACACCGACACGCGCGACGCGCGGGCTACCATCCGCCAGATTCTCGCGCTGGAAGAGGCCGGCTGCGAGATCATCCGCGTGGCCGTGCCGGACCGCGTCGCCGCCGAGGCGCTGCCCGCGATCAAACGGGGCATCCACATCCCGCTGATCGCCGACATCCACTTCGATTACCGGCTGGCGCTGGCGGCGCTGGATGCCGGTGTGGACGGATTGCGCCTGAATCCCGGCAATATCGGCGCGGAGGAGCGCGTGCAGCAGGTTGTCCGCAAGGCGAAGGAACGCCAGGTTCCCATTCGCATCGGCGTCAACTCTGGATCGCTGCCCAAAGACCTGGACGAGGATCCCACCCTGTCGACCGTCGATAAAATGGTCGCGGGGGCGCTACGACACGTGAAGATCCTGGAAGACCTCGACTTCGACATGATCAAGATCTCGGTCAAGGCGTTCGATGTGCCGACCACCGTGGAGGCGTATCGTCGCATTGCCGAGCTGACGCCGTATCCCCTGCACCTGGGCATCACCGAAGCCGGGCTACCCGACGTGGGGGCGATTCGCTCCGCCGTGGGGCTGGGCGTGCTGCTCTACATGGGCCTGGGCGACACGCTGCGGGTCTCGCTCACCGGCGATCCGCTGGACGAGGTGAAAGTCGGCTACGAAGTCCTCAAATCGCTCAACATGCGCCAACGCGGCCCGGTGATGATCTCTTGCCCCACCTGCGGGCGCACGGAGATTGATTTGGTGAAGCTGGCGCAGCAGGTGAGCGAGCGGTTGCAAGCCATCGAACAGCCAATCAAAGTAGCCGTGATGGGCTGTGTGGTCAACGGGCCGGGGGAAGCGAAGGGCGCGGATTTCGGGCTGGCCGGCGGTAAGGGAAAAGGTGTCATCTTCCGCAAAGGCGAAATCGTGCGCACCGTACCGGAGAGTGAGTTGCTGGATGCGCTGATGCAGGAGATTGAAGCGGGGCTGTAACTATACCCGCTCCTGTGGATCGAACATCTTGGCGTATTCTTGCAGCGCGTAGCGGTCGGTCATCCCGGCGATGTAGTCGCAGATCACGCGATGCAGGGAACGCTCCGCCAGTTTGGCCTGTTCTTCGCGGGGCAGTTGCCCCGGCTCCGCCAGATACGCTCCAAACAACGCCGTCAGAATCCGCTCGGCCTTGATCTGCATCCGCACTACGCGGGGATGACTGTAAAGGTGCTCGTAGAGAAAGCGCTTCAATTCGCGCGTCATGGCGCGCGTTTCCGGCGATGCAGCGACGACGTTTTCCGGCAACCCGCGCACGTCGTCCGGCGATTGCACGCCCGTCGTCTCGATGCGCCGCGCGGTTTCCTCGATCGTATCGGTGATCAGCAGCCCCAACAGACGGCGCACGATACGATGCCGCCACAGCCGGTCGAAGCAGCGCCCGTCCCAGGCCAGATTGTCCTTCAGGAACTCCCACCACGCCACGCCATCCAGTTCTTCCGGGGCCAGCAGCCCCGCACGCAAGCCGTCGTCGAGGTCATGCGCGGTGTAGGCCAACTCGTCGGCGGGATTCGCCAGTTGCGCCTCCAACGTCCCTAGTTTATCAGGATCATAACGCCCGGCGTCGGCGACGTCGTACTCCGTCTCGTGCTTGACGATGCCCTCGCGGACTTCCCAGGTAAGATTCAGCCCGGCGAACGTCGGATAGCGACATTCCAGCTTTTCCACGATACGCAAGGACTGTTTGTTGTGGTCAAAGCCGCCATGATCCGCCATAAGTTGATCCAGCGTCAACTCTCCAGCGTGACCGAAAGGCGGATGGCCCAGATCGTGCGCCAGACAGATGGCCTCCACCAGGTCTTCGTTCGCGCCCAACGCACGCGCCATCGTCCTCCCAATCTGCGTGACTTCGAGCGTGTGCGTCAGCCGCGTGCGGTAGTAGTCGCCCTCGTCGTTGACAAAGACCTGCGTCTTGTATTCCAGGCGGCGGAACGGGGTGCAGTGCAGGATACGGTCACGGTCGCGTTGGAAACACGTGCGATACTCCGGCTCAGCCTGAGGATAGGCGCGCCCGCGCGAATCCCGGCTACGAAACCCATACGGCGCCAGCGAGCGATCCTCAATATCCTCTAAAACCTGTCGTGTGTAGAGCATGATCCCCTCTCTTGCCCTATCTGCCTAATGGCTCATACGCACGGCGATGATGCTGATGATGAAGGCCACGAGCAACACAATGGCGATAAAGGTGGCGAGTTGCCGCTCCAGTTTGGTCGGCTCTATCAGACGTCCAGAAATCCAGAGGAAGACGCCGCCCGCCAATCCAAAGCCCAGGAGCACACCGATGGTGTAGGTGACAGCAGTCGCCATCAAACGCGGCAGGTCTACAGTGATGATCAATCGCCCGAAGACTGCGATGGCGAAACGACTGCCCAAAAACGCATAGCCACCGGCAATGAGCAATGCGCTGCCCATCATCAGGATGCCAAGTGTTTGCTTTCTGCCACGTTCGATCCACCAGGTAATCGCCCCTAGCACTAAAAGCGCCAGTGCGAAGGTGAACACCACGATCGAGAGGAATTCAATCGCCATAGTTCCTCCTACAGAGAATCCGGTAGTCATTTGCCCTGCAATGCGCCTGCGTGAATAGGGCCGCTTGCGCTTGCGCTACCGGGACAGACGTAAGATAATAATAGTGCAGAAGCGACAAAGCGTCAATTCGGCATCTATAGAACGAATTGCCAGTTCGCCGATGCCGCGAGTTAACCACTCGCGCTACATTGTGCGCTGTGATAGCGAATCCGTTAAACCCGTTGATAAGGCGTGTAACCGAACCTGCGGTACGGCATCGCTAATGAAAATTTTACCGCAGAGCACGCAGAGAACGCAGAGTATTTTTATTTTTCTCTGTGAACTCTGTGTTCTCTGTGGCTACTTACAGAGGAGGGTGCGATGAATCTACAAGGAAAAACGGCTTTGGTAACTGGTGGCGCGGTGCGCGTGGGGCGCGCTATGACGCTGGCTCTGGCGCGCGGCGGCGCAAACGTAGTCATACACTACAACAGCTCGGCAGGACCGGCGGAAGAGGCCGTCGCTGAAGCTCACGCGCTGGGCGTTGAAGCATTGCCCGTGGCAGCCAATCTCGCCGATCCCGATGCCGTCGGCGCCCTGATTGGCGCCGTCGAAGCGGCGTTCGGCGGCGTGGACATCCTGGTGAACAGCGCCTCGCCCTTCGTCCGCAAGGCGCTCCACGAGACGACGTTGGACGACTGGCACTTCGTGCTCGGCGCGCTGCTCGATGGAGCCTTCCTGCTCTCTCAGGCGTTCGCGCCGGGAATGATCGCGCGCGGTGATGGCGTCATCGTCAACATCCTGGATCAATCCGCCTTTGCGCCATCCCCGGCGTACCTGGCGCACAGCGTCGGCAAACACGGCCTGCTTGGCCTCACCCGCAATCTGGCGGTCGCCCTGGCGCCGGCGGTGCGCGTCAATGCCATCGCGCCGGGGCCGGTGCTTCCGCCGCCGGATTACACGCCGGAACAGAATGTGCGCATCGCCGCAAGGACGTTGCTGCAACGTTGGGGATCGCCCGACGACGTGGTGAAGGCGCTGCTGTATCTCATTGATGCAGATTACGTCACCGGCGACGTCCTCTTCGTGGACGGCGGCGAACGGTGGAAGTGAGAGGGGGAGTGAGGGGGTGAGGGGGTGAGGGGGTGTGGGGGTGTGGGGGTGATTGGCAATTTGCTGATTCGCACATTCTTCATTCACTGATTCTTGATTCGCTCATTCTCCATTCACTCATTCTCCATTCGCTGATTCTGGTATAATATCTGTATGGAAAACGAAAATTCAGAACGCTTACAGAAGATTCTCGCCGCCGCGGGATATGGCTCGCGCCGGGCATGTGAAGTGATGATCGAGGAAGGGCGGGTGACGGTGGATGGCCGCATCGCTCAATTGGGCGATAAAGCCGATCCCACGACGCAGCGCATCACCCTGGATGGCGTGCCCATCCGCAAGCCTCAGGCGCATACCTACGTCATCGTCTACAAGCCGCGCGGTTACATCACCACCACCAATGATCCTGAAGGACGGCGAACCATTATGGATTTGATCCCGCTGCCGCAGCGCCTCTATCCCGTGGGCCGTCTGGATGCCGACAGCGAGGGCCTGGTGCTACTCACCGACGATGGCGAATTGACCGAACGCCTCACCCATCCGCGCTACGGGCACGCGCGCGTCTATCGTGTGTTGGTGACCGGGGAGCCGACCGAGGAGACCATCGAACGCTGGCGGCGCGGCATTACGCTCGACGACCGCAAGGCGAACTTCAGCCAGATTCAAGTGGAACGGCAGGAGCGCGGAGAGTCCTGGCTGCGCGTCACCGTCCACGAAGGACGCAAGCACCTGGTGCGGCGTATTGTGGCTGCACTTGGGCATCCAGCGCAGCGGCTCATCCGCGTGGAAATGGGATCGCTGCAACTGGGCGATCTCACGACGGGGCGGTGGCGTTACCTGCGCGAAGGCGAAGTCAACGCGCTGCGCAAAGAGGCGGGACTCACCCGGAAGTCGTCTGAAGCGCGCCAGCAGCCGCATAGACGCTACGATCGTCCGCAAGCGGAAACATCCCCGCGACGCAAGCCCCCGACCAGGCGCGCCGCCCCATCTTCCACAGGGAAACGCTGATGAAACCCTCGACCATTGCCATTGACGGCCCCGCAGCTTCGGGGAAAAGCACCATCGGCTACCACCTGTCGCGTTATCTCGCGTACCTCTACCTGGATACCGGCGTGCTCTACCGCGCCGTGACGTGGGCCGCGCTTGACCGCGCAATCGCCATTGCGGACGAGCCGGCCATTACCACGTTGGCCGAAAACCTGCACATTGACGTGACACCCCCCTCCAACTCGGACGGGCGGCAGTACACGGTGCGCGTCGAAGGGCGCGATGTCACCTGGGATATCCGTTCGCCGGAAGTAGACGCCGCCGTGTCGCCGGTCTCAGCGTATCCCGGCGTGCGCGTGGCGCTCACCCGCCGGATGCGCGAGATCGCCGCGCTGGGGCGTGTGGTGATGGTCGGGCGTGACATCGGCACGGTGGTCATCCCCGACGCGGATATGAAGCTGTACGTGATCGCTTCAGCGGAGAAGCGGGCGCACCGCCGTCAGTTGGAGCGGCAAACCAAAGGCGAGTGCGCTGAATACGAGGCCGTGCTGGCGAACCTGCAACAGCGCGACAAGATTGACAGCAGCCGCGCTGCCGCGCCGCTCAAGGCCGCGCCTGACGCGATTATCTTCGACAATACAGACCTCACCATCGAAGAAATGCTCGAACGGGCCGAAAGGCTAGTGGACGGGCTTGACCCGATCTAACGTTTGAACGTTCAAACGTTTTTTAGGAGGACTTGAATATGCCGGAATCAACTTACGATGTGATCGTCATCGGCGCGGGGCCGGGCGGGTATGTCGCCGCGATCCGCGCCGCGCAGTTGGGTATGAAGGTGGCGCTGGTCGAGCGCGAGCATCTGGGCGGGGTGTGCCTCAACTGGGGCTGTATCCCGACGAAGGCGCTGCTGCGCAACGCCGAAGTCGCGCGCTTGCTCGGCGAAGGCAAGGAATTCGGCTTTAGCGTCGAGAACGTCACGTTGGATTACGGCGCAGCGATTGATCGCAGCCGCAAAATCTCCGCGCGGTTGGTGAAAGGCGTGGAAGCGTTGATGAAGGGCAACCACATTGATGTGGTCTGGGGCAGCGCCAGGCTGGCCTCGCCGACCAGCGTCGTTGTCACAGCTAAAGAAGGCGCAGCCCAGACGCTTGCCGCCAAAGCCATCATCATCGCTACCGGTTCGCGCGCACGGCTCATCCCTGGCGTTGAGGCCGACGGCGAGCGCGTGCTCACAGCGCGCCACGCCCTGGAACGCCGCGAGCTGCCGAAGTCCGCCATCATCATCGGCGCGGGGCCAATCGGCCTGGAATTTGCGACGGTGTGGCACTCCTATGGCGCGAACGTCACCGTGGTCGAAATGCTGGAGCACATCTTGCCCGCCGAAGACAAAGAGGCTGCCGACGAACTGGCTCGCCAGTTCCGCCGCCAGAAAATCCAGACCCTCACCTCCACCCGCGTGGAAAGCGTCACAACGACCGCGAACGGCGTCAGTGTGCGCGTGACCGGTCCGAAGGGTGAACAAACGCTTGAGGGTGACGTGGCGCTGGTCGCCATTGGCGTGCGGCCCAACAGCGAAGACCTGGGGCTAGATACCGTTGGCGTGGCGACCGAGCGCGGCTGGATCAAGGTGGATGGCTACATGCGGACGAACATCCCCAGCGTTTACGCCATCGGCGACGTGAACGGCCTGCTGCCGTTGGCGCACGTCGCCTCGGCGCAGGCGCTCCTGGCGGTAGAGACGATTGCCGGCCACAAGACCAAGCCGTTCGACACGAACGTGATGCCACGCGGGACGTACACCTCGCCGCAGGTCGCCTCGTTCGGCTTGTCCGAGGCCAAAGCGCAGGAACAAGGCCTGACCGTGCGCGTGGGAAAGTTCCCCTTCCTCGCCAATGGCAAGGCATTGGGGTTGAGCGACAACGCTGGCCTGGTGAAGATCGTCGCTGATGAAACCAGCGGCGAGATCCTCGGCGCGGTCATCGTCGGCCCGGAAGCAACGGAGCTGCTGGCCGAACTCGTCCTGGCTCGCGCCGCCGAACTCACGCCCGACGAGATCGCCCGCACCGTCCACGCGCACCCCACCCTCAATGAAGCTGTTATGGAGGCCGCGCACAGCGTATTTGGCAAGGCGATTCATATCTGAAGAGTATGGAGTAAGAAGTATGGAGTAAGGGTTTGCTTACTCCATACTCCCTACTCCCTACTCCCTACTCCTCCACCAATGGTCAAACAACAAGACGCAGTCTTCCGCCAGGCATATCCGACGCCGCCATATTGGGCGGCGCGCCTGGATGTAGCAACCCCACCCGCGCCCGGCGCGTTCGTGCTGGCGGATCTGGGCGGGCCGTTGCGCGAGGCGTTGTTCCCGGCAGCCATTGACGCCGACGGCTTCACCGTGATGCTGCCGCCGCGCCATCCGGTGACGCGGCTCTTGCCCGGCGCGACGGTCAATCTGTTGGGGCCACTCGGCCAGGGATTCCGGCTCGGCGGGGCGACGCGGCTGCTGTTGGTGGCCGAAGCGGCCTGCCTGCCGCCGCTGCTGCCGCTCCTCGATGCAGCGCCCGCCGTGGCGCTCGTCGTCGAAGCGCCGACGCGCGCGCAGTTGCCGTCGCCGGATCGCTTCCCCCCTACCGTCGAGTTGACGCTCGTGACCCGCGACGGTTCCACCGGGTATTTGGGTCCCCTGGAATCCCAGGAACCCGCCCCCGCGAACTTGCAGCGCGTGCTGCCGCATTTGGTGGAGCTGATCGCCTGGGCAGAGTGCGCGTGCTTCGCGTGCGCGCCGGACCGTTACGCAGCGCTCGCCGGCATTGTGCGCGCCGCGCGTATCCAACCCGCGCCGGATTTTGCCCAGGCATTGGTTCAGACGGCCATGCCGTGCGGCGTGGGCGCGTGCGAGGTCTGCCGGATCTCGACGCGCGCGGGCGAAAAACACGCCTGCATCGAAGGCCCGGTCTTCGATATGGCGCGAACTTTCGCGTGAGCACCATGATCGAACTCGCGCCCCGCCACAAGTTTGGGTTGCCCATCGCCGCGCCGGTGATGCCGGCCGCGGGCGCTTTCGGCTACGGCGACACATACCATGACCTGGTGGATCTGCGTGTCTTGGGCGCGCTCGTCACCAATCCGGTAAGCCTCAATCCCCGCGAGGCCGCGCGTGGACAACGCATTGCCATTCATGGAGAACACTTCGTCGCCCACACCGGCTTGCCGAATTCCGGGGTACAGCGTGTGCTGCGCCAATACCGCCAACTATGGGAGCGCCTCCCTATCCCGGTCATCGTTCACCTGATCGCCACGACCCCTACGGAGACGGCGCAAGCGGCAGAGCGCCTCGCCGGCATCCCCAATGTGGTGGGCATTGAGCTAGGGTTGATTGACAACATCACGCCGCAACGGGCGCTGAGCCTGCTGGATGCTGCGCGCGCTGAAGGCGACCTTCCGGTGATCGTGCGCGTGCCCTTCCATAGCGTGGACGCGCTCGCGCTGCGCCTCGCCGAGGGTGGCGCCGACGCGCTGACCCTCACCGCGCCGCCGCGCGCGATCCTCCCTGTGGCTGATGCGCCCGGAGACGACGAAGGCATCCACTACCTCCGCGGGCGGCTCTACGGTCCGGCGCTGCTTTCGCTCCTGCTGAACACCCTGGCGCGCTGGCGCGGCAAGTTGCCCGTTCCGGTCATCGCCTGCGGCGGCATTGCCAGTCCCCAAGACGCCATCGCCTGCCTGGAACTCGGCGCGACGGCGGTGCAGGTGGACGCGCTGCTGTGGCGCGACCCAACGCTGCTGCAACGGATTGCGGCGGGGCTGGCGAAGTTTGACCTTTCGGCTGGTTAAGGAGATTCCCCCTATGAAGCCCTTTGCCCGGATTTGGATGGCGGCGTTGACGATTTTGGTGTTCGTTTCCCTGGCGCTTAACGTTTATTTCTTTCTCGTCATCACCAGCTTCCGGCAAGGGACGCTTGATATGATTACGAACGCCCGTGTGGGTCTGGCGGCGTTCGGCGATGAGCCTGTCGTCGTGCAGGTTCAGGTGGATCAGCAAATTCCGCTCAACGCCATTGTACCGATCAGCCAAACTCTCGTCATTCCATTGGATATTGACTATCCGCTCTCAACGGTCGTCAATACCTTCATCAACATTCCGGTTTTGGGACGGCAAGATATCGCCATCCCCATTCAAACGGTGATCCCCATCCAATATACCCTCGAAGTGCCGATCCGGGTCGAAGTACCGATTTCGCTCACGTATCACTTGCAGACCACCGTGCCGGTCGAAGTCGCCATCCCGCCGGAACTGCGCGCCTCACTGGATGAGATGCTACAGCAAGCCGAAGAGGGATTGCAATAAATTCCCCGCCTCACCCTTGCGAAGGTTCGCAAACCTTCGCAAGGATGAAAGTCGCAAGAAACAGAATTTGTCACCCTGGGAAGTGACACTTCCCACTACGGGCACACCCTGAAGCGGGCTATAATGCCAAGCAGTTATGTTGGCAAATCATGTGACAATCAAAGTCTCGTCGAAGGTGAGTGACTGATACGTGCCCGATGCAAACAACGTGGACCAAAAGCGGGCCATACGTGCGCTTTTTACCCACATCGCGCCCAACTACGATAAAGTCAATCGCCTCCTTTCCTGGGGACAGGATCAAAACTGGCGCAAATGCGCGCTCGCTTGCGCGCAGGTTCCGCCTGGCGGGAAATTGTTGGACATCGCCACCGGCACTGGCGACGTGGCGCTGCTGGCAGCCGACCAGCTTCCCGGCGCGCAGATTGTCGGCGCGGATCTGACGCCAGCGATGCTTATGGAGGCGCAGCGCAAAGCGCGCGCGCACTCGGTGGCGGCGCAGCGGATTCACTGGGTACACAGCGATGGGCTGGTGCTCGCCTTTCCGAGCAACGCCTTCGACGCCGTCATTTCAGTGTTTATGATGCGCAATGTTCCCGACGTCGCGCGCGCTTTCAACGAGCAAGCGCGCGTCGTGCGTCCCGGCGGGCGGGTGGTGTGTCTGGAGATGACGTGGCCGCAACGTTTTCCGATGACGTGGCTTTTCAAGCTGTATTTTTTCGGATTCGCGCCCATGCTTGGACAGCTCATCGCCAAAAACCGCGCAGCCTATACCTATCTGCCCCAATCCGTGAAACAGTTTTTCGCACCCGCAGCGACGGCAAAGATTATGGAAGCTGCCGGAATACACGATGTTGCGTGGGAACTGAAGATGTTAGGGACGGTGGTGATCTTCTGGGGCGTGAAGTAAAGAGTAATGAGAAATACGTAATCAGTAACCTGGTATGTGGTATTCGCCATTTGCTGATTCGCTGATTTGCTGATTTGCTGATTCGCTCATTCGCTGATTCGCTGATTCTTTTTAATGGAGATAAGTTTGGCAGAGAAGACGAACACGCGACTGGAGGAACTCCGGACGCGGCAGACACAGACCCAGTTGGGCGGGGGCGTTTCCCGCATTGATCAACAGCACGCCAAGGGCAAGATGACCGCGCGCGAGCGTATTGCGATGTTGCTGGATGCTGACACGTTCCAGGAGCTACAACCCTTCGCGCTGCAACACTCTGAAGACGTTGATGCGATCCACGGCGACGGCGTTGTGACCGGTTTCGGGCAGATTGACAGACGCAGCGTCTGCGTGTACGCGCAGGATTTCACCGTGTATGGCGGCTCCGTCTCGTTGACCCACGCCCGCAAGATCACGCAACTGCAAGATTTGGCGCTGCGCAACGGCGTCCCGATCATCGGACTATTCGACTCCGGCGGCGCGCGCATCCAGGAGGGCGTGACGTCGCTGCACGGCTACGGCGAGATCTTCTGTGGCAACGTGATGGCGTCCGGCGTCGTGCCGCAAATTTCGGTGATGATGGGGCCGTGCGCAGGTGGGGCATCGTACAGTCCCGCGCTCACCGACTTCATCATTATGGTGGATAAAACTTCGTCAATGTACATCACCGGGCCAGACGTCATCAAAAGCGTCAACGGCGGAAGCAGCATTGACCACGAAAGCCTGGGCGGGGCGCGCATCCACGCGGCGACCAGCGGCGTCGCCCACTTCATCGCCGAAGACGAAGAGCACGCTCTCGATCTGGTACGACGCTTGCTCAGCTACCTGCCGGCGAACAATGTGGAGAACCCCCCCAGCCAGCCGACTGCCGACACAATGGCTCCGGTCAACCCGACCCGCCTCAACACACTCATCCCCGACGATCCGAATGTTCCTTACGACATGCGCCAGGTCCTTGATGACGTGGTGGATCGGGGGAGCTTCTTCGAAATCCACGCGGCATGGGCGCGCAACGCGCTCGTCGGATTCGCACGGCTGGCGGGGCGGGTAGTGGGCATCGTCGCGCAACAACCGTTGGAGAGGGCCGGCGTGATTGACATTGACGCTTCTGACAAGATTGCGCGCTTCGTACGTTTTTGCGACGCCTTCAACTTGCCGCTGATCACCTTCGTGGATTCACCGGGTTTCCTGCCCGGCGTAGCACAGGAACATGGCGGCATCATCCGCCACGGCGCGAAGATTATCTACGCCTACGTCGCGGCTACGGTCCCCAAAATCTCAATCGTCATCCGCAAAGGCTACGGCGGCGCGTACATCGTGATGAGCAGCAAAGCCATCGGCGCGGACCTGCATCTGGCATGGCCTTCGGCGGAGATCGCGGTGATGGGGCCAGAGGCCGCAGTCAACGTGCTTAACCGCCGGGAGATTGCGGCGGACGCTGATCCGGTGGGACGGCGCGCGGCGCTGGTGCAGGCTTACCGCGAGACACACGCTACACCATACTACGCGGCGGAACATGGCATCCTGGATAACGTGATCGAACCAGCGCAGACGCGCGACACCCTCATCGCGGCGTTGCGTATGCTGCGCGAACAACTCCGTCCCAAACCACCTAAGAAGCATGGGGTGATGCCGGTATAAAGAGGCAGGACGCAAGAAACAGGATGCAAGAGGCAGGATAAAAGACAGCGTTTTTACCCAATCCCTGATTACCAGTTACCGATTACTAAACTATGACAACTTTACTGAATCAAGCCTTGATCTTGACCCTCATCGGAATGGGGATGACGTTTGCGGCGTTGGGGCTGCTCGTGCTGGGAATGTACGCGATGACGGCGTTCATCACAGACAAGCCGCGCCGCAAGGAGGCGCCGACGGAAGAAACGCAGACGGAAGAAGCCTTGATGACGCAAGTCGCGGATGTCGTCCTGCACATCGCGGCGGCGTCCGGTTTGCCGGGCGCGGACGCTGCGCCGTCCCAACTGCAAAACGAAGACCGCCAGCGCGCGGCCGCGGCTGCCGTGGCCCTGGCGTTGGAAGACAGCATACCGCAGACCAACGACGCCACAGCAGACTGCCGCTATCGCGCCGCAGCCGCTGCGGTGGCGGCGGCGCTGACCGAGCATAATCCAGCGGCAGTCATACCAGCGCCGCCGACCATAATACCGGATACCTGGAATTATCACGCGCGCGCGCAACATCTCATACAGCGCCAGCGCTTCGCGCGCACATAGGAAGAGTAGACGGTAGTCAGTAGACGGTAGACAGGGGTGATATAGAAAAAGCTCTGTCCTTATCTCTGTATAACATCTACTGTCTCCCAAGTTATGATGGAGGAATTGAGTATGTCCATTTATTACGTCACTATTCGGGGCAAACAATACACTGTCGAAATCGCCGATCCGCACGCGCGCCCTGTGCGCGCCATCGTGGACGGCGAAGTCATTGAAGTCAACGTCGCCCCGGCGCCAGTCGTAACTGCGCCGCCGCCGATCGTCACCCCTGCGCCGGTCGTCGCTGCGCCGCAACCGGTTAGCGCACCGCCCGCCGTCGCCGCGCCAGATGAGACGCTTGAGGAAGTCAAAGCGCCGCTTCCAGGCACGGTCGTGAGCATCAACGTAACAACAGGCGACGCGGTGCAAAGGGGTCATGAGCTGTGTGTCTTGGAAGCGATGAAGATGAACAATCCCATCCGTGCGAACCGCGCCGGTGTAATCCGCAAAATTGTCGTGACCGTGGGGCAACAAGTACAACACAACGATTGTCTGATGCTGATCGGGGATTGACGGATGCAAACAATCGGGCATACCGGACGGCTGTCATCACACTTAGCCAGTCGAATCGAGACGCAAACACGCGATCCCGATTGGACATTGGCGAATTTCACTTTCGTCGCCAGTGTGACGACCCTAGCCGCCGAATGTGACATCGCCCATTCGCCTTCGATGTCCGTCGCCAGCAGCCATTCTCTGCCCAGAGCACGATTGGCCTTCTTCGGCGAATCAGCGGAACTGTTAGCCAACTACGCCACGTTCTTAGTTGATCCCAATAGTGAAATCGAACTGCTCGTCGCCGAGTCGCAGCGGACCGTGGCAGAAACGGCGTTCAAAGTCCTTCACAGCGAACCTCAATGGCAGATGGTCTTCCACGGCAATCCAGAGGAGGCCGACTCTGGCCTCGCTGCCGAATTGGCTGACAATGACCTGGCAGCGATGCAAGCGTTAGCCAGGAACGAGCATGTCGAACTTCTATTTGCCACAAAAGATCCCTTTGAACAAGGACCGGCCTTCGGAATTTGGGAGAAGCACAAACTCGTGGCGATGGGGACGACAGACCTGCGTCTGCCTGGCGCCGTACAAATCGGCAACATCGTCGCCCAGCAAACGCCTGATGGCCACACTTACCGCGCCAACATCGCAGCGGCCTTCATCAAGGCGTATGCCGATCAGAACGTCAAGATATTCATCATCGTCAATCAACACGACGAAGAGGCCATCCGCCTTCTCGAGAAATTGGGGTTCACGCGGGAACGCCCGATGTACCGAATGCGCTGTGTGCTCAAGGACAACTTTTGACCTTCGACCTGAGACTTTGGATGATTAGGAGTCGCTCGTGAATGGTATTGATCTGAACAATTTGATTGCCGGTTTGCGGGCCGTCACCTGGCAAAGTCTGGTGATGATGGCGGTGGGCGGCGTATTGATCTACCTGGCAATCGCCAAAGAGTATGAACCGGTGCTGCTGCTCCCGATTGGGATTGGGTGCATTATCGCCAATCTGCCGCTATCGGCAATGATCAACCCGGACGAGAACGGTATGTTGTATGTGCTGAAACGCGCCGGGATTGACAACGAGTTGTTCCCCCTGCTCATTTTCATCGGCGTGGGGGCGATGATGGATTTTCGCCCGCTGCTGGCGCAGCCGATTTTTGCGTTGATGGGCGCGGCGGGGCAGTTCGGCATCTTCGGGACGCTGATCCTCGCCATTCTGCTCGGCTTCCCGATGAACGAGGCCGCCAGCATCGGCATCATCGGCGCGATTGACGGCCCCACCAGCATCTACGTCGCCGGGAAACTCGCGCCGCACATGCTCGGCGTGATTTCGGTGGTTGCGTATTCGTACATGAGCCTCGTCCCCATCATCCAGCCGCCGATTATGCGCCTGCTCACCACCCGCGAGGAGCGGATGACGAAAATGGCCTACAGCCCGCGTCCCGTCTCCAGGCTGGCGTTGGTGCTGTTCCCCATCATCGTGACAATTGCGGTGGGCATCCTCGTGCCGCAGGCCGCGCCGCTGATTGCGTCGCTGATGTTGGGCAATCTGCTCAAAGAGTCGGGCGTCGTCCAGCGCTTGACGCGCGCTTCGGAAAACGAAATCATCAACGTCTCCACGCTGTTCCTGGGATTGGTGGTCGGCAGCACGATGACGGCAGCGAGTTTTTTGAAGCTGGACACGCTCAAAATCCTGATTTTGGGACTGGTTGCGTTTGGGTTGGACACGGCGGCCGGCTTGATGTTCGGCAAGCTGCTCTATGTGCTGTCCGGCAAGAAGATCAACCCGCTCATCGGCGCGGCCGGCATCAGCGCCTTCCCGATGGCGGGGCGGCTGGTGCAGAAAGTGGCGCACGAGGAGGACTTCTCCAACTTCGTGTTGATGCACGCGATGGGCGCGAACACCGCCGGGCAGCTAGGCTCGGTGATCGCCGGTGGCGTCTTGCTCACACTAGTCATCCCGCTGGTGGGGGGGTAGACAGTAGACGGTAGACAGTAGACAGGGGGAAACGAACCCCGTATACCGTCTACTGTCTACCGTCTACCCAAAAATCACTTTGGAGGGTTAGAAAATGACTGATCGCAAGAAGATTACGTTACCGAAGTTGTTTCAGAAGGTCGCTAACCACGAACCGATCACGATGCTGACCTGCTACGACTACCCGACCGCCTATTTCCAGGAGGAGGCGGGGATTGATATGATCCTCGTCGGCGATAGTCTGGCGATGACGATGCTCGGCTACGACAGCACGCTGCCCGCGACGATGGACGACATGATCCGCCACACGCAGGCCGTGCGGCGCGGCGCGCCTACCGCCTGGCTCGTCGGTGACATGCCTTACATGAGCTACCAGCCGAGCGTCGAGACGGCGATCCGCAATGCGGGGCGCTTTATGGCCGAAGCCGGCACCGACTGCATCAAGCTGGAGGGCGGCGCGGAAATGGCCGACCGCATCAAGGGCATCGTCGCGGCGGGCATTCCGGCGATGGGGCACCTGGGACTGACGCCGCAAAGCGTCAGCGCGCTCGGCGGCTATCGCGTGCAGGGCAAGGGCGCGCACCAGGCGAAGAAGATCATTGACGATGCGCTGGCGCTCGAAGCGGCGGGGGTGTTCGCCATTTTGCTGGAAATGGTCCCCGACCGTGTCTGCAAGATCATCACCGAAACGGTGAAAAACTGCTTCATCATCAGCCTGGGATCAGGGCCGCACGCGCATGGTCAACTACTGATCTACCACGACATGTTCGGCCTGTATCCCAAATTCAAGCCGCGCATGGCGAAAGTGTTCGGCAATGCGGGTGAGGTCATCCTCAACGGCCTGAAAGGCTACGTCGAAGAGGTCACCACGCGCCAGTTCCCGCAGCCGGAGAACTACTTCCCGATCAAGGACGAGGAATACGCGGAATTGCTCAAGCTTTTGGAGTAGACAGTAGACAGTAGACAGTAGACAGGGGGAGAGAAATCCCGTCTACTGTCTACCGACTACCGTCTACCTCCCCAAGGAGGTTTCGGATGAGCGAAGATTTACGCCAGTTGTTGAAGATTCCTGTGGAACGGCTGGACGACCTCAACGCGATTCTCCTCAATCCCGACACGCGCGTGATCAACGATTTTCTCGCGGTGGTGGCCAGGTATGGGACGCCGGACGAGATCAATCGCAAAGCAGCGCAAGCGCGCCAACTCCCGGCGCTGCTGGAGCGCGTCAAAGCCGTCCGGCCTGAATATCTGACTGATCTCGAATGGTTGCAGGCGCAACGCGACAAACACGCCTTCATCAGCATCGCCGATTACCGGCGCAAGGTGCTCGGCGCAAAGACCGACGCGATGGCGTTTGCCGACGATTTCGCCGTCACGCTGGAAGTGAGCGCATGCCAGTACTTCCCGTGGGTGATCGAAGCCGCCACGCGCGCTATCGCCCAGGGAACGCTGATGCCGGGGCGTTTTATCCGCGTGCGGAAGATGAAGGAGCAGGAGGCCGACGGCGACCTGCCGGCCTTCGCCGCCGCGATGGACATCATCGGCGCGAGCTATGTGGAGACGCTGGACACGAAAGGCACCGACGGCTCCAACATCCACCTGGGTGGCCCGGCGACGATTACCGGCTACTTTGGCGGTGTGGGGCAGCCCAACGAGCACGCGCTCCAATGGCTCGACGAGTTCCTCTACTACTACACCGAGTACGGCGTCCGCCAGGTGTTGAACATCAACCCCGGCACGGTGCTGCTCGGCTATCTGCTCTACCGCCTGGGTGTGGACATCGAGTTCAAGATTTCGGTGTTTATGGGCAACGATAACCCCTACGCCGGGCTGTGGACGTTGATCGGCGCGAAGTTGTTTGCGCGCGATGACGGCACCTCGCCGTTGATCGGCTTCAACTGGAGCAACTCGATCACCAACGAGACGATGGAGATCACGGCGCAGTTCCGCAAGGCGCTCGGCTTCGAGGATGTGGTGCGCTTCGAGCATCACATCACCGAGACGTGGAAGAGCATCGTGCGCCAGCCCTACCTGCGCCGCGACGAGTTGTGCGCCATTGCCGACCACGTCGCCAACATCTCCGCCAAGCACGAGGGCGGCGATCCCGAAGTCGAGCAGACGCGCGAGCACCCGTCCGATATCCTCGACTACTTCCGTGACAAAACGGAGGTGATCGCTGCCGGGGATTGGGACGCGCTGCTATTAAATTTCCTGGACAAAATGGAGGCAACGAACCGCACGGCCTGGGCATTGACCGAGCACGGCCTGTCGTTCGTCGCTGCGCAAAATCTTCATAAGTAGACAGTAGACAGTAAACGGTAGACGGGGGAGGCTTGAGCAAGCCCTGTCTACTGTCTACCGTCTACTGTCTACCAACAAGGAGGCTTTTATGGCTAAAGGATTCGTCGTGATTGACGTGGATCGTTGTAAGGGGTGTGGATTGTGTACGAACGTCTGTCCCGCCAATATTCTGGCGCTGTCGCGGGATGCGTTCAACGCGAAGGGGTATCATCCCGTCGTTGTCACCGATGTTGAGAAGTGCATCGGTTGCGCGTCGTGCGCCCGCATCTGTCCCGATGTGGTGTTCACCGTCTACCGGCAGAAGCGCCAGACGCAACGGACCAACGTGCAGGCGGCTGCCGCTGCCGTGCCCGTGGTATAGGAGGTAATCGCGATGACCAAAGAACTGCTCAAAGGTAATGTGGCATTTGCGGAAGCCGCTGTGCGATATGGGCTGCAAGCCTATTTCGGGTATCCTATCACCCCGCAGAGTGAGGCGCTGGAACACCTTTCCGAGCGGATGATCGACGAGGGACGGGTGTTCCTGCAGGCTGAAAGCGAGGTTGCCGCGATCAACATGGTTTACGGCGCGGCCTGCGCGGGCGTGCGGGTGATGACGTCCACCTCCGGTCCCGGCTTCAGCTTAATGGCCGAGGGCTTCTCTTACATCGCCGGTTCGGAAGTGCCCGTGGTGGCCGTCAACATGATGCGTGGCGGGCCGGGCCTGGGCAACATCCAGCCCTCGCAGAGCGATTATTTCTTTATGACCAAGAGTGCCGGGCATGGTGATTTTCATCCCATTGTTTTGGCTCCTGCGAATGTCCAGGAGCTTATCGACATGATGGGACTGGCGTTCGACCTGGCGGAGAAATACCGCACGCTCGTCTTTGTCGCTGGCGATGGTGCATTGGGCCAGATGATGGAGTCGGCGGAGCTGCCGCCGATGCAGCCAGTGCGCACGGAACGTCCTGACTGGGCGGTGACGGGCAACGCCGGGCGCGAGTCAAGGGTGATCACGTCGCTCTACCTGGATCCCGATCAACTTGAAAAGCTGAATCTGCACTTACAGCGCAAACTGGCGCTCATTAAAAAGAACGAAATCCGCTGGCAGGAGTACCAGACTGAGGACGCAGACCTGCTGTTGATCGCCTACGGCACCGTCGGGCGGACGTGCCTCTCCGTGATGCGCGAGGCGCGCCAGCAGGGCCTCAAGGTGGGGCTGCTGCGCCCGCAGACGCTGTGGCCATTCGCCGAAGCGCGCATCACCGAACTGGCAGGTCAGGTGCGCGGCATCCTGGTTGCCGAGATGAGCGCCGGGCAGATGTTGGAAGACGTCGAGCGCGCGGCCCAGGGTAAAGTCCCGATCCGCTTCCACGGTAGAATGGGCGGTATCATGCCGATGGTGGATGAGATTTTGGCGGATGTGGGGAAATTGGCGGAAGAAGTCGGAGTAGGGAGTAGGGAGTAGGGAGTATGGGTATACAAGTGAATGTCCCAGAAGATATAGAGTTGGTTTACGGGTATCCGGAGACGCTGACGGAGCGGAGTACGCACTATTGTCCAGGGTGTACGCACGGAATTGTCCACCGGCTGATCGCGGAAGTGATTGACGAGTTGGGCATCCAGGGGCAGACGATTGGCGTCGCGCCGGTGGGATGCGCGGTGCTGGCCTACGACTACTTCGACATGGATTTCGTCGAGGCGTCGCACGGGCGCGCTCCGGCGATGGCAACCGGCATCAAGCGCGTCAGTCCTGATAAGATCGTCTTCACCTACCAGGGTGACGGCGACCTGGCGGCGATTGGCACAGCGGAGATCATCCAGGCGGCCAACCGCGGCGAGTTGATCACGACGATCTTCATCAACAACGCGATCTACGGGATGACGGGCGGGCAAATGGCGCCTACCACACTGGAGGGGATGGTCACCACCTCATCTCCGGGCGGACGGGATCACCTGCTCGCCGGGTATCCGGTGCAAATGTCCGAAATCCTCGCCATCACGCCGGGCGCAGTCTACGTCACCCGCGAGATCGTCGCTGACATTCCGAGCATCAACAAGACCAAGAACGCGATCAAACGTGCGTTTATGGCGCAGATTGCGGGCCTGGGCTTTTCCTGTGTGGAAGTGCTCTCCACCTGTCCCACCAACTGGAACATGGACCCGTGGAAGGCGATGGCATGGGCGAAGGAGAATATGACCAAGACATTCCCGTTGGGCACGTTCAAGATGACGGACGCGGTGAAGGCGCTGAAGGCGTAGGAGGTCACTATGAAGCATGAAGACATCATTTTCGCCGGGTTTGGGGGACAGGGGGTGCTGTTTGCGGGGCAATTGCTCTCTTACGCCGGCATGGCCGAAAACCTGCACGTGACCTGGATTCCGTCTTACGGGCCGGAGATGCGCGGCGGCACCGCCAATTGCACCGTCATCCTCTCGGAAGAGGAGATTGGCGCGCCTATCGTCCGGCATCCCACCATTGGGGTTGTCCTCAACCTCCCCTCGATGGAGAAGTATGAACCGCTGGTCAAGCCGGGGGGATTGCTGATCGTCAACAGTTCGCTGATCCCGATGACCTCGGAGCGCCAGGATATACGCACTATCTATATTGCGGCCAGCGATATTGCCACAGAATTAGGCAACCCGCGCATGGCGAATATGGTGATCCTCGGTGCGTTGATCGGTGCGACGAATATCGTGTCACTGGAGACCGTCGCCCGGCAACTCGACGAGCACCTGTCGCAGCGCCAGCGCAAGTGGTTGGAACCGAACATCGCGGCGCTCAAGAAGGGCGCGGAACTCGGCAAGGGGTAACATCAACCAGATCTGACAGGTTTCGGAAAACCTGTCAGATCTTTACCTCATCCTTCGGCAATCTGGACACCGCGAGGCTCGAAATCGCTGTGACGACACATCCCACGTAGAAGGGCAGGCGCAGCGAAATCGCGCCCATCCATCCACCAATCGTTGGCGCGACGGCGTTCGAGAGCGATGTTGCCAGCGTATCTAGTCCATACGCGGCGCCGGCTTTCCCCTCCGGTGCGCTACGTCCGATGTAGGCGCTCACGATGGACAGCGTCCCCCCCACCGCCAGCCCGATGAACACCTGCGCGATCAACAACATCCAATACTCCGCCGCCAACGCTTGTATCCCGATAGCGCCCGCCAATACCAACGTAGCGACCATCAGGGGGCCGCGTCCGCCGTGGCGGTCGCCCCACCGTCCCACAATCGGCGCGGCAATGGCGCTGAAAATGCCAGAAGTGGTCGTCAGCAACCCCGCCGCCGAACTGAGCAGCGATCCTTCTGGCAGCATATCCTGCACAACCAGGGGCAGCAACGGTGAGGAAAACTGCATCCCCAGGCGCAATACAAAGCGCAATCCCAAAACCAGGCCCAACATTGAGCCGGCAAGCAGCGTTGTCACCTCAAGGCGTGCGCGTTGCACCAGGGAGCCTGAGTGCGGCGCGCGTTCAACCGGCGTGAAGTCCTCCCGTACCAGAAAAAGCATCAGCAATCCGGCGATGAACAGATAAGACGCCGTCATCCAAAACGTGGCGCGATAGCCGACCATATCGGCGACGAACCCGCCCGTGACCGGCCCGACAGATTGCCCCAGGAAAATCGCCAGTTGCAGCTTGCCTAACGTCTCGCCCAACCGCTCGCGCGGTGTGGTGCTCGCCACCAACGTCGTCGCCGCCGCCACCGTGCCGGTGAACACGCCTTGCAGCAGCCGCAGGATAAAGATGTGTTCGACCGTCGCCGCGAAACCCATCAAACCGGTCAACACTGCTCCGCCGAACATGGCGCGCATCACCATCAACTTGCGCCCGTAGCGGTCGCTGAGCATCCCCCAAATCGGCCCCATCACCGCCATTGTCATCGCCGGCGCGGAAATAATCATCCCGCTCCATTTGGATACCGCGTCGCCGCTCACGCCCAAAGCCTGGATGTAGTAGGCCCACAAAGGCGCGGTGGCGGCGAAGCCCATCAACGCTAAAAATTCGGCAAACCATGTGGCCCATAGATTCTGTCGCCATCTTTTCGTCGTCACGCTTGTCTCCTGAGAAGTGAGAAAGTAGAAATTAGAAATTGGTCTGTATTGTGATTTGGGTGAGGTGGATGGCGTCGCCTTGCGGCGCGCCGTCGGCGGCATAGACGGGCAGACGGGCGACATCTACCAGGCCGTACATGCCGATCTCCAGGGTATAGACGCCCGGCGGCGCGGCGGCATCCACGGGGATGCGGTAGGTGTCCGCAATAACTGCGCCTGGCGTCCACAGCGTCGTCAACGCTTGCCCGCCGCCGGGTTCGTTGTCCTGCTGCCCCCACAAGAAATTGTCCGTGGCGGCGTTGTAGACCTCGCCGAGCACGTGCGTAAAGACCTTGTAGCGCATGGGAAGCGCCTGCGACGTCTGCCAGTAGAGCGTGAGTTCGATCACGCCGCCGGGCTGCGCCGTGGCGCGCGGCAGATCGTAGCCGATGAGGCGAATGGAGTCACCCAGGCGATAATCAACGCGGTGCGGGATGGCGTCGAGCGCGATGTCGGCCCCGGCGGCGCTGCGCACCAGCGTGAAGCGCCCCACGGCGACGCGGTCATCGCCGGACATCACGAAGAGCCGGTAGTGTCCGCCGGGCAGATCGGGTGGGAGCGGGATATCCACCGGCTGGCGTGTCACGCCCTGCGTTGTCGGCGGCGCGGGGACGACGATCTCGCGTGTCTCCGGGCCGGAAAGGAGCGCCGTCACGTCACCCTCTGGCGGCGGCGACCAGTAGAGCGCCAGCCGCGCCGTGTCGCCGGTGCGATAGCGTGGCTGCGTCAACGTCGCGCCGCGCAGCAGCCCTGCTCCCACCTGCGCGTTGACGTTCGACGGCGGGACAAAATCTGGCGCGAGCGCGTCGAACGCCGTTTGCCGCGCCTCGGTGCGCGCGTAGAACGTGAGCGCGTTCTCCCCCGCGATCCACGTCCGCCAGGCCAGCGCGCGTTGAGCCAGCCAAGCCGGGACCCTTTGCTCAGGATCAGTCTGCAAGGCTTCGGGCGTCGTCACCAGCCACAGGCCATCGGCGGCGTCCCAGATCGGCGCGAGCAGTGCGTCAGTCGCGGCGGCGTCCAACGTCGCGCCGTATGGGACGGATTCGCGCTCCCCGGCATAGTGCGCGGTGAAGATGGGCCAGTCGCGGTCCACGTAGAGCAGCGCCGCGTCGCCCGGCTGCCGGTGCGCTTCGAGCGTCAGCGCGATGGAGGCGTAATCATCCCGCCGCGCCCGCCCTGGATAGAACGTCCACAGCCCGCTCACGGCGGTGAAGACGACGAGCAGGGCGGGGAATAGACGGTAGACAGTAGACAGTAGACGGGGGGGGAAGGGGAGAGGGGGAGAGGGGGAGAGAGGGAGAGAGGGAGATTCGCTGATTCGCTGATTCGCTGATTCGCCCATTCGCCATTTGCCATTTGCCACTCGCCACTCGCCACTCGACACTCGCTCTATCCCCCACGCCAACAGCACATAGAAGCACGCCGAGAGCGGCAGCAGATAGCGCGGGGCGAGCGGGCGGGAGAAGTGGAAGCCGAGCGCCGGAAGCGAGATGACGATCACGACGAACGCGGGCAGGAGCAGCCCCGCCAGCAGCATCGCCAGCGCGCCGGTCTGCGCGGGCGAACGTTGTCCACGCAAGAGGAAGGCCACGCCCACCGCGAGCACGGCGAAGACGACAACGGTGAGGGGCAGGTACGCTGCCAGGTTCAGCGGCGAGCCGATTGCCAGCATCGTCGCGTAGAGCTGCACGAAGAAGCCCGGCGAGAAGACGCTGTCGCTGGCCCAACTGTGCATCCGGGGCAGCGCGTAGGCGATCCACGGCAAAAACGCCGCGCCCACCGCAACCTGCGCCGAGAGCCACGTCAGCAGCATCCGGCGCGGGCGGCCGGCCTTCCACCACGCCACGAGGAAACCCAGGTTTGCCACGAGCGGCACGGTCACAGTGAGGTAGAGCGAGTAGAGACAGCCGAGCGTCGTCGCCACGTACAACGTCCACGCGCGCCAGCCGCCGCGCTTCCACAACCACACAGCAGCCCACAGCGCGCCCGTCGCCATCAGCGAGGACAGGGCGTACATCCGAATCTCCTGCGCCCAGGCGATGGCGAAGCGCGAAAGGGCGAGGAAGAGGGCGGAGAGGAGAGGGAGAGAGGGAGGGAGAGAGAGGGAGAGAGGATGAGAGGGGGAGGGGGGAAGGGGGAACTTTGCGGCTTTGCGGCTTTGCGTTAACGAGTGGCCTAGACGGTAGATTAGGGGGACGGCGAGGAAGCTAAGGAGGACGGAGGGGAAGCGCAGGACGAATTCGCCCTCGCCGGCGAGCAGCCGCCAGCCGCGCAGCAGGATATAGTACAGCGGCGGATGGACGTCGCCGGCAGTCCAGCGGATGCTTTCGAGCATGGGCATCCGCGCCAGCCACACGCCGATGCCCTCGTCCCACCAGATGTTGTGGTCCGCGAGACCGGCGAGGCGGAGGGCGAAGGCGAGAAGGAGGATGAGGCATAAGGGCAGATTATGGATTAGACGTGTTTGTTTCACGGGAGGTATTATAGCATGGGTGAGGGAGGTGGGGAAACAGAAGAGTGAGCTTCCCCCCATTTGTTAGGCCACAAATGGGGGGAAGCTCAGGGGATATCTCACCATTACAACACAAAACTCACGATGAGACCCGCAGCAAAAATGATATACAAACCGGTTAAAACCCAATTCAGGGCCAACTCGCGTTGGGTCATCCCGATACGTTTGGATGGCTTGCGGCGCTTCGCCGCAAGATAGAGATCCTCGTACTCGCGCGTGATCAACTTAGCCGAGTCGGGCGACTCAGCCTCAAGTTCACGGAGCCTCGCATACCACCAGTCGAGCAGGATTTCGTACTGCCGGAGGAGCGACCGCCAGATCCAACACGCGATCAGGCCGGCGATCAATAACAGCGCAATTGACCCCACCAACCAAAAGCCAACCAATTGCGCATCTTTGATCAGGAATCCGATCACCGCAAAGATGCCGGTGTTGACGGAGAGGTAGAAGGAGGTTGTGGTTTGGCGGCGGTCGAGGAGTTTTTCGATGTGGTCTATATGAAGTTTGAATTCTTCAGAGAGCATAAATTTCTCGCAGCGAATATCTTTAGACGGCACATTTAACCAGAGGGTGTCTTTTCATTGATAATGCTTACTAGTGTATCAACCCAATCTTTTGCCTCCGCTCCTCTCGACAAGACTTCTACAACGAACGGTTGATAGCTGAGTAAGATATTTCCCGTGCGAATACCAGGCCCATCTACCAAAACTAAAGTGGGGATTTGTCTACCCGTAGATTTCAAAAATTTCAATACATCTACACCACCGTAGTCTAATTGTCCTTGAGGAGACAGGTTTAAGTTTAGCACGATAAAGGGATAATCCTTTTCTTCAAGTTTTTTTAAAGCCTGTTCACGCGTGATGGCTATATCACACAATTGACCAGTTTTGTTTGTAATGACAGTTTCTAAAAGTCTCTGCCAACTTGCAACTCCTTCAACAATTAATATCTTCTCTGTTTGTCGTCGCCATCGCCAGGGTTCTCTCCCCGGGGGGGAGGCGCTATCCACCATAGCATTCCATAATTCGAGATATGCTTTAAATAGCTCAGGAGCGATGCATTCACCTTGTTCTCTTTCTTCCCGCGCCGCAACTAACTCCTCGAAGGCGTACAAAGGCATATATGGGATCCGTAAATCCCAGAAAGACTTACCGGCATATTGCCAACCGGTTGGTACAAAATCATCGAATGTATTCTGGAATTTTTGCATAAACTTATTACGTCGTTCAAGTTCATTGGACTCAATTCTTGCCGGTACAACAACGATGTTTAGTTTAGAGCGTTCTGGCCGAAGTGATTCTAAACGCTCTGATTTTAGGCGTTCCACAACTTTGATCGTACCCTCGATAGATTGCAGATTTGAAGAAACAAACGCAACGACGACATCTGCTAACTGATAAGTACAAACACCGCTCATTTCGGTAACGCCATTACGGCTGTCGATTAAGGTAATCGGCGCATAATTCTCTATTTCGCGTCTGAGCCACTCAATATATTCTTCTCCTAGCCAGTTTTGATAAAAATCCACCCAGTCAAACTTTTTTACTCTATCAGCATATTCGACAAAGTGCCCTCCATCGCGTTTACCGGCAGACAATAGCCGTAATGCGCCACCACTGCCGTCAGAGGGTTTATAAACATCAATCAGATAATCTGACAAATTTCCGAACGGTAAACCTTGATTTTCATCTTGTGTGGATGGCGGGAACGAAATGCGCTCTTTGTATGAAAGAAGCATATCTATAAGGCCAGGAGTTTCTTTTGCTTGTTGACTGATATGTGGAAAATAGGTTTCTAGTCCTGGCGATTCCAAGTCCCAATCAATCATCAGGATATTGGCTCCCCTACCATACCAATACTCAGCAATGTTAGCTAATGCCATAGTACGGCCAACACCACCTTTGTAGGAATAAAAGGTAAAAATCATTTCACCCTCATTTCAAGAAGCGACTAGATTGCTTATCCCACTTGACTGGATGTTATTTTGCTCAAATCGTTCTCGCCATGCCGGTATCCAGAGTTTACGCATTTCCAATTCTTGCAAACAGACTTTCAGATGTCGCTTTAAGTCAATTTGGTTGCCGATAAAAATGCCTTTACGCGAATCCAAATTTGTATCATGCTCTGGTAAAAAAGTAAACATTTGCTTTTTTATCAAATCACCTAACGTCTTATTAAAGGTATGTTCTCTTGGATTAATAGGTGTCGTTACGAAAATCACTGAGTTTTGATTTCCACTGACTCCTACAAAACGAGCACGAATGTCTTCGTAAAACAGGCTCAAGCCATCTACTATAAATAGACAACCACTCTTTAATGCGTCAGTGAGTATCTCTTCATCCTCATAGGTAGTAGAGAAGAATTGCTTTGAGTAGGGTTCAAACCTGACCTGAAAAGAGATTTTCTTACCTTCCGACTTTTCAAAAAGACTATTCTTTTTTGAAAAATCATCGAGAATTTCCCAGATAGTACCATGCTCTTTACCGAAAGGGTACCATCCTTCTCTTTCCGTTTGGTATCTTTGCATTATAAGCGCAAGACTTGAGGGGTCAAATACGCGAGTACACTCAGGATTATTTGATAACTCATTAGCTTCATCCTTTGTCATCGCCACCACAACAACAGGCAAAGGTCGTTTCTGATCAACTTCATCAGGATGTGATTTGATAAGTGGAACAGAGATATGTTGCGCACATTCTAGAGGGAGAATCTGAAAAGGAATTTTCCCATCTCTATCCTCACCGGTAGTATTAATATCTTTTGTCCATTCGGGCCCCGAGGAACCATCATTGTTGAAACGTCGAAGGAAAATTTCGCCTTTGCCAGAAGCCAAATCTAGCTGCACAAATTGATAGCCATTTCGCCCGTCGCGTGTCTCATAAATGGCACCGACTGGAATTGTTACAACCTCACCTGCTAAACTATGAGTGTTATAAGCACCGGCTCTGTGCAAGTGTCCATGAGAGATAATTTTGCACTTGGCGGATAGGCGAGTACTCACTATATCTTTGTCAACAGTATGAAGCCAATCCAATGGGTGATGCATCAAACCTATTAACAAATCAGCATCTTGCGTCGCCTTTATGGCTTCCACAACTTGCATCTCTCCAAGTAAGAGTTTGCCTTGATCGTCAATTTCTCCCCTACTATCTTTGAAACATCCTGACATCCAAGCAGAATTCAGGCACAAAATACCAATACTACACCGATTAAGTGACAAAAATCGGGTATAGCAATGTGCCGTGTGATAAGAGGAATCACCTAAATAAGTCTTCAGGAAGTTTTGATAAGCTTGTTGTTTTTTTAGAAAATAACCACGGTTGTCTGTATTTTCGAGAAAATTGTTTGTTTTATCGCGGATACTAGATTCCGTGCCTTCTAAAAGCCCACGTGCTATATCTCGATGTGGATCAGTGATTTCTTTCCAATTGCAGTCATGATTACCAGGCACAATAAACAAACTCTCTTTGCCAACTCGTGTTTTGGCAAGAAGAGGTTCAAAAAACTTGGACCAGGCTAATTCGTATTCTGATTCAAGCCCATGATATGAAACATCCCCAGTAAAGATAACAAAGTCCGGTTTTAGTCCTTTCCTCATTTGCTTTTCGAGATCATCCCACAAAGTCTCCAAAACTACATCACGATTGAATTTATCCGCTCCAGATTCAGACTTAAAGTGTAGGTCTGCAAAATGTAACCATGTAATTGTAGACATGATCTCTTGTCCTAAAGCTCAAACTATGAAAACACATTATAAGAGATGCTGAATGATGCTGCGAAAGTTCTTGATATCAAAATATGAACCGGAAGGAACTTTGTTTATAAATCCATCCGGTTTATATGTTCGCAAAGCTTCATCACGCACAATATCCGGATATCCGGTCAAAATAATCACTTTCGGCGGCTGTTGTTGCTCCTTAATCAAACGCAACAATTCCAAACCTTGAACGTTTAGAATATCCTCATCTGCTAAACGAATATCAAGTGTCACCAGATCAAACTTTTCTGTTGACAGATATGCGATAGCTTGCTCAAAACTCCCGGCCGATACAACTTCATAGCCATCAGCCATCAGAATGCTACTCAGCGCTTTACGCCAGTTAGTTTGATCATCCACAATTAGAATACGCCCGACGTTATTTTCCATACTGTATCACTCCTTACCAATAATGGGAATCACTACGGTGAATGTTGTCCCTTGGTCTGGGTTATTTATGAACTCAATGCGTCCACCTATACCCTCAATAGTCTGTTTTGAACGCCACAATCCATATCCCGTATGACCAACCTTTGTAGTGAAAAACGGAGAAAAGAGCCTCTGCGCAATCTCAACAGAAATACCTGTCCCTTCATCTTTTACATTGATATGGACATTGTTCTTCCCACCTTCGCGTTTTCGTGCGATTCTAACCTCCAAACTACCTTTGCCTGACATTGCTTCAATACCATTCTGAACTATGCTCCATAAAGCATGTTGTAATTCGGAAGGTATCACCAAAACTGGGAGCAATTCTTCCTTACAATCTAATTTAATATCCATTTCTGGATATTGCAAACCAGCAGAGTTAACTACAGATTTCACCGTTTCACGCAAATCTACTCGTTGTTTTTCGGGCTGTTCTTTAATTTGTTCCGCAGCGCCGAGGATACCATAAATATCACCCTCAATATTTGTCAAATAATCCAATATCTCTTGATTCGATTCTGGCAACTCCCTGCGAATCAACTCTACCCATATAGGAATTGTCCCGGCTACGTTGTTCATTCGGTGTACTAAATCGGCAGCAAGATTTGCTCTGACAAAGACAGCTTCAGTCTCGGCGATCCTTGTCTGAGCAGTTAGTAGTTTACTGTACAACCTCGCGTTTTCAATTGCAACCGCTGCCTGATTCGCCAACAACTGAATGATTTCTTGCTCCTTTTGAGAAAACAAATGTGTCTCAACATAGTTAACATAAAGCACCCCTACACTCTTACCCCGACTGATCAACGGAATACCCGCAAATGCGCGTGTTATCTGCCCCTGGGCTGATTGGCGTTTGAATTCAGGTCGCTGCTCCACATCTTGTACAAATATACCCTGCTGTCGCTTAGCAATCTCGGCAGCGAAGCCATTGCTACTTGGAATGGCCGGCTCTTCTTCAATCTTGCCACGCCGAATCCCATTTTCGAAAACACTTTTATCCGGATCATAAGGAAATAGCGTAAAGAAATCAGCACCCGTAATCTGGGCTGCGTGTTGCACAATCGCCTCAAGCACTTCTCTTTGATCGAGTTGCGAGGCCAACTTCACGCCAATGTCTTGAAGCGCCGCAAGTTGTTTGTTCGAATCGGCTAGATCAGCATACAATCGTGCATTCTCCAACGCCACCGCCACCTGCCCCGCCAGGGTCTGTAGTACGGCGATGTCATCACCCCCGTAAAGGTTCTCGACCTCGTCATTCTGTAAAGAGATAATACCCAACTCTTGGTTCGCTTATTTTCCAGTGAGTTTCCGAAATTCAGTCTCGTAATCAAAACTTATAGCACAGACAAGCATAGATTGTCTACAAAAATGTACAAATGAACTCAGAACAAGCTTGAAGCACCCA